>SXGU01120621.1_pt1 | contig 143000 bp, 148 predicted proteins | sample 3174531 | NCBI WGS metagenome assembly SXGU01 (sample SAMN11356863, study PRJNA531348) | freshwater metagenome | isolation source: freshwater sample F1-140 | place: China: Fuxian Lake, Yuxi | collected 2017-12-25
CTACGGATCAGAAGGTTGGGAGTTCAAGTCTCTCCGAGCGCGCCACACACTTACGCAGATGTGTCAACCCGTTAATTTAGTTAGTATCTCTTTCTATGGAAAACGCTCGCATAACATATGCGGTTCCATATTATTCGGGCCTTGGCTATCTACGCATGGCTCTGCAGAGTCTCATTGGCCAGGAGAATAAACACTGGTTAGCCATTGTGCTCGATGATCGAGGTGGCGAGGATGCGGAAGAAACTGTTCGCTCATTTAACGACGATCGTATTTCTTATGTGAGAAATGAGACCAATCTTGGTCTTTCAGGAAACTGGAACAAGGCTTTATCGCTAGTCACTACTGAACTAGTGACCATCTTTCATTCCGATGATGAGCTCGAAAGTAATTACACAGATCTAATATTTGGATTAATGACACGATATCCAGAAGCCGTCGCTGGGCATTGTCGTGCACGAGTAATCGGACCAACCGGAAAAGCACTCTGGTCGTTGCCAGACGAAGTGAAAAAAATAATTCGTCCTAAGAGAATAGATGACATTGTGACCCAAGGTGAAGAAGGTTTATTGTCTTTAGTGAAGGGCGCGTGGATATTTTGTCCAACATTGTGCTATCGCAAGAGTTTGCTTCCATCAGGAGGTTTCAGTAGTACATGGAAATTTGTGCTTGATGTTGATCTCACATCAAGAATCCTGTTTGATGGCGGCGTGGTAGTGGGGACTCCCACGGTGGGATATCGCTATCGAAGACATTTAACAAATCAAACTGCGTTGCTTACTGAGTCAAATATTAGATTCCAAGAGGAAATCGATCATCTGAATCAAGTGTCACTGAGAAGTTCTGAGATTGGTTGGAAACGAGTCCAGCGAAGCGCCAATCGCAAAGTGATCGTGCGACTACACATGCTGTACCAAGCGTTGCGTGCAATCGTCGAGCTGAAGTGGTTGCGCATATGGCCATTGTTGCATGGCGCAATTTTTGGCCATCTGAAATGATGAATAAGTCCACCAGTCGGGTTGAACCAGAGTTACTGGCTCCAGATTTAAAGCGAATAGATGGCCTTGATGGAGTTCGCGCGTTTGCGGTGACGTTGGTGTTCATCTCCCACTTCTTTATTGCTGTCCCAACATTGTTGGGCCAGGCCTGGTACCGAGTCTTTACTCGTGGGGGGTACCTCGGCGTGAATGGATTTTTCGTATTAAGTGGTTTTTTGATTACGTATCGTCTCCTGGGGACGGCACACCATGATGGTCATTTCCGCTGGCGTCAGTTTTATGCACATAGAGCAGTGCGGCTCTTCCCTGCAATGTTTTTTGTTCTTGGCGCACATTTTGTGTATGCAGTGCTATTTGACTATCCACCACTAGGTCTTGTGTCAGATGAGTGGACAATGGTCAAGTCAACAGTATTGCAATACGCAAACTGGGCGATTTATAAAAATCCGAATCTGTTTGTTGACAACGTATCACTTTGGTCTCTTTCAATTGAGGGGCAGTTTTATATTTTTTGGCCAATTTTGGCTTTCTTCATTTTCCAGAAAATTGAAAAACACACGGTTTGCCTTCTGATTTTATCCGTGGTTATCACGGCTTCAATTGTTCAAAGCAGTCTCGTGTATGGGGAGCATGGCTGGTTTGCGGCGTATTTGCGCACTGACACTCGTGTGCAGAGTTTATTGGTCGGAGCAATGGGTGCTGCTCTATGGCTAAGGACTGATTTGATTAATGCAAGAGTGTTGCGAGTAATGAGTATTCCGGCGACATTGTGTGTGATTTTGATAGTGCGTTACAGCAAAGCAGATGGTTCTTTTATATGGAACGGGGGAATGACACTGTTTGATATTTCCGTGTTGCTGGTTATTTTGGCACTTGCTAAAGATGCGTATCTTGGAAAAAGTCTGCTACAACTCGGCTTTGTAAATTGGGTAGGAAAAATTTCGTATGGTTTGTATTTGTGGCAAATTCCTGTATTTCGCGTCATTGAACGCCACGGAGCATCGTTGTCGAGCGTAATTCGTTGTTTTATTGCGCTTGGCGGGGTCTTTGGGATTAGTTCACTGTCGTGGTATCTGCTTGAAAAGCCATTGATGAAATCGCGGTGGGCAAGACAATTAGCTGGCGACTGAAAATAAACGCTTTTTCAAACCTAGAGCAGGTGCCTCGATTATCAACCATGAGGTGGCTGTAAATATTGCGGTCACAAAGAGTGCCAGCAAGACCTGGAAAAGTTTGTCAGCAGTAGCGAAATTTCTTTCAATAAACTTAATAATTGGGTAGTGCCACAGGTAGATGCCATACGATGTCTTGCCAATGACAACAATAAAGCGATGCGAAAGTACTTTGCTCAAAAAAAAGTTGCTGTCAGTAAGTCCTAAAACGATAAATGCCACCGATAATGCGACAATTGTAAATCCGCCATTAAACATGTAATTTGTGTATGGCTTTGTTAGTTGAATATGCGCGAGAAGGACTACAACACCAACCAGGGCTAGCGATCTACAGATTTTAGTCGAGATGAGGTTGTGTCGGTATACAAATGCAGCAATGCATCCAATCAGAAGTGAATCAATACGCGCGTCAGTGCGCACAAAAACTGTAATTAGCTTGTAGGGGACATCACTTGGAGCCGTCCAGAGACTGTGGCGATGCCACATCACAAGAGCTACGACTAGTGCGATAAATAAAATCTTGATTGCAGCACTTCTAGTTGCCTTCGTGAGGAGAATCAGGGCGGCTGGCCAGATGATATAAAACTGCTCTTCAATTGACAATGACCACAAATATCCAAGGTCTCCAAATGATTGCGGAAAGCTGTATACATATTGCCAGTTGAGGTAGTAAAAAAAACTGGCAAAAATACCAGGAGAAATCGCAGAAAATGACTCTCCATCAAGGACCGTGATGATGCTGTAAAGAAGCAGGAGAACTGTGAGTGCCGGCAAAAGCCGCAAGAATCGGCGCCCGTAGAAGCGAAGCAGGTAGATCTTGTTGTGCGCTTCTTGCTCATTGAGAAGCAGAGACGTGATGAGGAACCCGCTCAGGACAAAAAAGATGTCGACCCCAAGATAACCACCACGAAAGAAATGATCAAGGGGTGATACTCCGGTAAGTGCGTTATCTCTGTCAAATATGTGCAAGTGTCTTAGCAGAACCAGAATGACTGCCATGCCACGTAGGCCATCAAGTGAGCGAATATGTCCAAGGTGTTGACGAGAGCCACTAGTCATGGCGTGAATGACGAAGGCGCTCAACGAACTGCAGTATTTTTGTACCGGCAAGATTAGAGATTCCAAGTTTGCGCTTCGCTGCATCAAAAACACGCAGAGCTATTTTGTCGAGATAGATCAAGATTCTTTTTGAACCATCGGTAGGCCTAGCTCGGTAATCCGTTGATTTAACAATTGGTTTGTCTTCGTGAGTGAAGTAATAAAGTGCCATTGATTGTCGGGCCATGCCGTCTGGACACTGAAGTGGTTCCGGGTGTCCGTGAAAAGAAGTGGCGTCAGTGGCAAAAATAAGAACACGATTGCCGAACGGGTGCACAACAGTTTCTGCTCGGGACATTGTTGCATCCCAAAGTTCTAGCCCTCCACCGTATTCGGCGAGCCAGTTCTCGTTGCAATACAGCAAAAGATTGAGGCGTCGTTTCCAATGCCGATAATGTGGATGAACCGTGAAGTCAGCGTGCATGTTGAGGAACCCCCCACGCAAGGACTGATGGAGTCCGCCTCCTTCAAAAGTTGGATCCACTATTAGATTGGGTATTCCTGTGAGTTCTTCTAAAATTGCAATAAATTCTGGTGAGTTCAGTTCAGCGGCTATTTGACGCAAAGTTGGCCCCCAAGTGGATGGCTCGGAGTTGGCAAACTTTCGCTCGTTTATGTGTAGGTATCCCGTCCACTGTTCTTTGCTTACAAGGTCAAAATCGGTCAGTGCACGTTGAAAGACTTGTGGTGTTAGAAACTCATCAATGACGACATGTTTATAGGGATGACCAGTGCTGAATCCTTCCTTGAGGGCTGGCAATCTTTTCCTGAGTTCCAAAAGGTCAAGAACTGTCGTTCCATTTGATGGACTATCAGCATTCATGGCTTGAGTTCATAGATGAATTGATAGGCGAAAAAGGGTGGGCGGAGTTTGATAAGGAATTTATCTAAAAGTCGAAAAGGGGCAATTGCAAACTTTGGAACCTTGGTGTTGCCCCGTGAAAGAATATCAAATGGAAAACCCGTGCATGACACTCGTTGCACGCTGTATCCTGCCGTGCGAGCAAGACGCTCGAAACTGCGGCGGGTGAAGAAACGCACGTGTGTCTGGTCAAGAATCCCTCTGCGATCGTAATCAAAGAATCCAAATAAGGTCCTTAATCGGGGATACCAATGCCCAAAGTTTGGGATGCTGACGAGAAGACTTCCGCCAACGTCGAGCACACTTCTGATTTCTTTCAAAAGGACATCGGGCTGTCGCACATGCTCAACAACGTCGGCACAAAGGACAATGTCAAATGGCCCCGGAAGATCTTTTGGAAGACCGCTGTCGAGGTCGGCTTGAATGAATTTGTCAAGGCGATCTTCGACGAGAGCATGACACTCAACGTCAACACCAACGACGACGTGACCAAGTGCACGAACGCGCTCGCCAAGAGAGCCATCAGAGCAACCGATATCAAGGACATGGCAGTTGGATTTTTTGCTGAGTTGATGAAGCAAGATCCCGTGTGACGAATCACCCGATGCCTTTATCTCATAGGCGTGATTTTGTAGAACATATTTACCTGATCCAAAGCCCATTTTATGAAGTCGATAGCGCAAGGTCTCAATCATCACTTGACGGCCATATTTGAGACCATCAACATGGCAAATTTCATCTCCATAGTATGTCGGTATCGGGATTTCTACAATTCGAGCCCCTGAGGCGTGTAGTTGCAAAATGATCTGCGTATCAAAATCAAATCCATCTGAGTTGCACTGGAGAGCAAGCTTTTGCAATGTCAACATTGAGTACGCGCGGTAGCCACTGTGCCACTCAGACAGGGTGGTTCCAGTCATCGCATTTTCCCAGCGAGTCAATATTTTGTTGCCGACGAATTTGTAAAGTGGCATTCCACCGTTGCGCGCCGCGCCGCGCTGCATCATGCGCGAACCAAAGACGGCGTCAGCGGAGCCATTAAGCAAAGGCGCAATCATCTCGGGCAAGATCTCGGGAGCATATTGACCGTCGCCGTGCAAGAGAACAACGATGTCAAGACCAAGCTCCGATGCCCAGACGTATCCAGCCTTTTGGTTGCCTCCATAACCCAGATTGACTGGGTGTCGAACAATGTGAAGGGGCAGATGAGAAGTTGACTTTTGATAATCAAGTGCCATTTCGTGGGTACGATCATGGCTGGCGTCATCGCAGACCAGGACCGCAGAAATATCTGGAGCTAATTTTGCAGGGATTCGGTTCAAAACATCAGTGAGGGTGGATTCTGCGTTGTATGCAACGATCAAAATACCAATTTTTGGGGAGGGGATTTGTTGACTTTGGGTCACTGGCTCAATCTATCTTGCTCAATGCAATTGACGTATCACCAAGTGGTGCGTCAGATTGCAGGACAATCTGATTGGTTTCCCATCCAAACCAAGTAGGGCACGATGCCACTTGGGCTCCTCCGACCTGCCTGCCGTTATCTGTGCTGAATGCAATTGCGCGCTTGGCGTCAAGACCTTCATCGTAGAGCAGTAGTTCGTTGTCGGGAAAACCGTTTTTGCTGCGAAGAATCATCCACGAAAAATCACGGTAGTTGGGTGGTAAATCAAGCAGGGTGAGATATTTTGGCTCGGCACTCAGACCAATCAAAATTTTTCCGTTATCTGAAGACTTAATCTTTGGTGGATCAAATTGACCAACTATTTGTCCGGCAGCAGGCTCAACAACTTTCATCGTGACGCCGTCTACGAGTAATGAAGACAGCAATGGCGCTGAACCAAACATGCGTGTAAGGGGCACTAATTGGTCGTCTCGCACAGCAAAAATGGCGATGTCTGAATCTGAGACATCTGGAGTTGTTAGCGGAATTTCAAACCAGAAACCTGGCTGGGGACCAGTGCTATAAATACTGATGCCTAGGTCATTGCGTGACAGGGAGGTTGTTCCGGTATGAATCACTTTGTTGTTCTGAGATACGACAATTTTGGTGGGAGTATCGTCAAGACTTGGTGTCCATCCGTGCAAGATGAGAACTCCAGTGACTTCTGAGCGAGTGATCGGTATTCCAGCAGAGTCTGGTCGCGTTGTCATGAACTGTCCAGCATGTCCCCACCTACATGTCACTACTGACTCACTTGTGGTCGCGTCGAAAGTGCTCCGAAGCATACGTTTCTCTTGGCTAATTGAAGGTCTTGGCGGGGTTGTTGGTGAGAGACCCGCACCTAGTTTCAGGTCATTACGAATCAGTAACGTTTCACCAAGATATTCAAGCCACGGAGAATAGTGTCGTAGAATGTATTCACTAATGTCGTAGTGGCGAACGGCGTTTTCGACTTGATCCCATTCATTGAGCCCGCCAGCAGATGCATAAACAACAACCTCTGGGCGTTGGAGGCGCATTGAATTAATTACCTGTGCCTGGCTTTTTGCAGTTGCACTCTGCACTACATAACTAAATTGTGTATCGGGGATTTTTGCGAGCAGAAAGTTGTATAGAGAAGACGAATTACTGAAGTCATAGACTTTTGATTGCTTGCCGAAGTTTTGTTTGAAAAAATCTTTGAGGGCTACTACTTTGTTTACGTAGGAAATGTCCGCGTAGTAACCCAAACGCTGCACTGTCGCTGGGTAGTTGGCAACTGTGTGAACACGACTTGGAAGCGATGTCACGGTCTGGTCGAGCGCACTCACTAAAGGCGCGCCGGGCAAGAGAAGCAGCGGTCCAATAAACAACCAGATCCAGGCGCGGCCCTGAATCTGTATGTTGACTGCTCGAAATGGTTGGGCGAGATTGCCAAGTAATTCTCCACCACGCTGAATGACATAGATCAGTACAGGCAACATGGCAATGAGTGATTGATAAACATGCTGATCTGGCCGTGTTGTTGTCTTCCGAAAAAAGAGAGCTCCACCGATGGCGAGTGCCAGGATCGTCCAATCTTCACTTGTCATTGGCCGGCGGGTACGAAAACGCCAGATTACGAAGAACCCAACGAGAAGAACCAATATTGGCGTGATAACTAAAATGCCTGTAGGTGTCTGGTAGTTGCCTAAATCAACATTGAGTGGCACTGCGGTTTCGAGATACCAACCTGCTGGGAAAGTTCGCCACCAACTTATGAAGCCTGAAAGGACATTGGCTTGGTCAAGTATTACACCAGCGACGGCCACGATAAATGCGCCGCTCAACCCAAGACGCAGTGCCAGCGAACGATGCGTCCAAGGCTTGACGCCTTCCCGCCAGTCGTATAAATCAATTATTAAAGCCAAAAGTCCGACGGCTATGAGGTACACAATCATCTCTGAAGCCAATATTGTTGTAACTACGAGAGAAGCAGCAAGGCACAATGCGCTAGTCCATGTCCGTTTTTTTACGAACCACAAGATGGGAAGGCCTATGAGTGCAAGTGGAATGAAGCGAAATATGAAGAGTGTTGCATCGCCCCGCAAGACATCGGCAAAGCTCCACAAGAATTTTTGGGGGAAGAAGAAAAAGACGGCAATGATGCTCAAAAATGCCACGTTGCGACGAGCGAAAAAAGCCGAACAGAGATACAAGGAAACGATTAAGAGCGGGATAAAAATAAGCTCTGTTCCGACGATGAGTCCCCAGAAGGACGTTTCAAATAGTTGAAAACTGATTCTTGGTACGATCGCGGCAGGCAGAAATCCGACATTGAAAAAAAAGTCTTTCCAAGGGAGTTCTCCATTTTGCCAACGGAGGCCACCAGTGAGGCTTTCACCGTGATGAAACACATCAAGTTCATTGACGTCTCCCACGGCATGGCTCGTAAAAAGAAATAGAAGGACAGGAACAACGAGGAACGTGATTCGGGAACGCTCAAGGGCTGCGATTGCGACTGAACGTTTTTGTAGAAGTCTGCGAATGTCAAAAGATATGAGCATGAGTGTGGGGACGACAACCCAGGAAAGTGGCAGCCAAGAAAGGGAGCGCGTTCTATTTTCACTTGCCACAAATACTGTGGTTTTATGCGATACGTACCAAAGTGCTGGCAGCACGAGCCATGTTGCCATAATCGTCAGACTTGACCTCAATGTTTTGGCGCCATCAGTGTTGGTAGTTGGCCAAAATCGCACGACCGACCTAGCGATAAGCTGGGGTATAAGTCCTCCGATGAGCGTTCCCGCGACGAGTATGAGCCACAGATAGTCAGAGGTAACAGGACGTGCCTGAATGAAAGCCACGATCAATGTGAGTGCGACGATGCTGGAACGAAGGAGACCGAAAACGGGTGACGTAATGGCCCCCGTTACGTCAGGATCAATATTCCAGATCTTAAAATCTTCCTTGTCGTTTTCAAGTGGCAAGAGAAAAGTCAAAAATGGCAGGCGTCTAGCGAACTTCGGGATAAGCATGTAGGTGCCAAATGCAACTACGGGTAAGACGGTGACCCAGATGATAAACACCCACCACAATTGGTTGGGATCAAAGTTGTATACCAGTGCGTATCCCATGTGATCTGTTTTAGGTGGAGACGAGGCAGGGAGCAATAGTGCACAGGCTATTGCTGCACAGGAGCCGACAAAGACCGAAAGAAAAAATCTTAAAGTGTATCGAAAAGCGATGCTTAGTATCCGTCCCATTTCGATATTCATAGTATTTCTATCTTACTGCTATACAAGTTGTCCCACGAAATAAATCACTAATTAGTCGGCGGTTTGCTGACATGAATCCATTCGTTGTATGTAAACCAACGGCCAACAAAAGCAGGAAACGGAAAAGACTGGGAAGAGATTTTCTCGCATTTGACAGTCGTAGTGAGTTGTTGTAATGCATCAAGGTCAAAGTACGTAATGTGCGTTGAGTCAGATGCAAACCCGCGTTGCTGAGGGCAAATGATGATTAGGCGTCCTTGTGGTGAAAGATATTGCAGGTATGTCTCTAGTATTGCCAGCGCTTCAGCCAGGGTGAGATGTTCAAGGACGTGTGAAAACAAGAGCGTGTCAAAAGTTCCATTCGTTGAACTGGCTGCAGAGAGAAAATTGTCGGCAGTAAAAGCAGTGAAGCCACGTTGCGTGCAGATCGCCACACTCGCAGAATTGTGGTCGACACCTACTGCGCAAGAATCTAAAAAGTTCAAGTTACGTCCGATCCCGCAACCGACTTCGAGAACGCGTCCCGTGGCCAGTCGCCTAATCTTCCAGCGATATGGTTGTCCACCAACTAGGCGCGAAATGAATCGACTAGAAAGTGCCGTCAGTCGCGCGGTATATGCTTCTGAAGTCGTCGAATCGTCTGAAGTGTTCATCCGACGAGAATTGCGTAAGTGCAAATGATCCAAGCACTACCTCCAAGTAAGCCCAGAAGAACATCGCCGATGCGCCCCTTGCTCTGTGACGCGACTGCGATGACATATATCGGGAGTAGACCCACTGCGTATCTTCCTTCTGCCCCGACAAGTATCCCAGAGGTCATTGCCGTTCCGATGATAAAAAATGGTGCGCCGACCAATCCGGCAAGACCAGCGTAAAGACTCAAAGATGCGATGTCGTTGCTTTTTTTGATACTCAATGCAGCCACTATGAGGGCACCAATAAGCAAGGGGAACACGAGTGATCGCATGAGTGAAACGTATTGATTGAAGAACCTAGCGTTGTCAAAGCCACGACCAGGTGGAAACCAAGTGAGTAGTACTTCAGGATTGAGGAGATGCTTCAGTGGTGGAATTCCCTCAAACTTCAGCATGATTGTTTGGGGAACGATGTCTGCACTGATTGTTGCTCTCAATCTGTCAAAAATAATCCACGCTACGGATGTCAGTGCGCCAGCAGTAAACATCAATAATGGGGCTTTAATCGAAGCAAGTTCTCCCTGCTCATTGCGTTTTTGCAGGAGTGCGTCAATGACCAGCCACGCCACCACCGCTAGAAGCATCACAAGATTCGTCAGTTTTGTGAAACCAACAACGCCGCCGACAACAAGTAACCAGCGGGTACTCAGCAGACCTTGTTTCCAGCGAATCGCTGCCAACAGTGCTCCACCACCTGCCAGCATGGCAAATGAATCAGGCGTCACAATTGATGCAGAATGCAGCGCTCCTGGCAATGTCATCAGAAGCGTGAGTCCGGCGAGTAACGGAAACGATCGCACGCCTAGTTGTCGACCAGCAGCGAAAGTTGCAACGAAACCAAATCCCCAAAGCAATGCACTCATCAAGCGTGCACCATCAACTGCGCCATCAAGGATGCCTAGGCCGCGCAATGTTCGCCCGGAGATGCCCGCAAGGATGTAATAAGTGGGCGGATGTGGAGATGCAGTTTGCCATCCATCGTCGCGGAATGCCACAGGGTCAAATGTGACCGAATCACAGGCTGGGTCGAGCCATGCGTAGTCGATACCGCGGCATGCTTCTTCGTGCATCGCATCCTGGCCAAGTTTGTCACCCAGCTTTGGAACGTCGCCTTTGGTGATCTGCAATGCATAGTCAAGATGGCGAAGTTCGTCAATTGGTGAGAACTGTCGATATTGAACGATGTGTACAAAGGCTGGGATGAAGGCAATAAAGAAAGCAAAAAGAAAAGGAGCGAACTGGCGCGTGATTTTTGCCGTCAAACACCCCCGGATTGGCATATTGCCAGCCTAATCGCGTTTCACTGTGGCAATGCGGTCTTGCTTTAGACTGTTGAAGTGAGTGCTGAAACGACACAAATTTTGATTGTGGGTTGCTTGGGATTTTTTGGTGGTGCCAGTGTTTATTATCTGGCGCGCATTAGACGGCTCAGTTTTCGATATGCGATTGGTTGGCTCGTGCTGTGCGGCATCGGAACTTTTTCAGGTGCTTTTGTTCCGATCGTAGAACCACTCTCGGAGAGGCTCAAAGTTTCTCCTGCTGTAGTGATAGCGCTTGGTGCTGTCGTTCTGCTCGTGGCAATTTGTATTCAACTTTCAATCAGTATCTCTGGATTGCAGGATCAAAATCGCCGACTTACTGAGAGCATTGCGCATTTAAGATTAGAAATAGAAGAAAAGATTTCAGAGCTGGGGAAGTGATGTGGTGTTGATAACGAAAGAAAACACGCTAGCTATCGTTCCTGCGCTGAACGAACAAGACTCGATTGTGGATGTGTTGAATAAACTGCAAGAATCTGGATTCCAAGTTCTTGTTGTCAGCGATGGCTCAACAGACAACACCGCTGCGCAATCTCGAGAAGCGGGGGTGGCAGTTTTGGAACTGCCAATGAATCTTGGTGTCGGTGGTGCATTGCGTGCCGGATTCCAGCATGCGTGCAGCAAGGGCTACGAGGCTGTTGTTCAAGTGGATGCCGATGGTCAGCATCCAGCCGATGAAATTGTGAACCTGATTGCCGCAGCTAACGCATCTGGTGCCCACATGGTGGTGGGAAGCAGGTTTATTTCACAAGACACCACAATGCTTGTGGGTAATTCTCGTCGTCTGGTGATGAGAATCCTTGCTTGGAGCGCGTCCCGTTCGGCACACACTTCCATTACAGATGCAACATCTGGGTTTCGGCTGATAAGAACGCCTTTACTAAACCAATTTGCTCAGTCCTTTGCGGTAAATTATTTGGGCGATACCTACGAAGCACTTATCTCTGCTGGGCGTGGTGGTTACAAGATTGTGGAAATTCCTGCAGGTCTTCGGTCACGCCAGGTTGGTGAGTCGTCGGCCTCGATTGCACAGTCAGTTCGGTTTACGCTCAAAGGTATTGGCATCGCAGTCTTGCGCCTACATTTTCCGATTTCATCCCTACAGGACGTGACTATGTCAGGTTCTAAATAAAGTTCCGAAGTTTTTGCGGAGTCCACTTCGGTTTATAGGGTTCGCATTTATCGGTCTCGGGGGGCAGTCCGGCATACGGATCGTGTTCGACCTGGCGTGACCAGCGTTGACGAAATTCTTCAGTCATCCGGTATCGACCGCGGGAAAAATCATCGTTGTCCTCAAAGCACCACATATGTGCTTGAGGGGTGACGATAACTCTGTATCCGTGATGCCAGAGCCGCAGCGACAGGTCGGCAGATGCATAGGGCTCGGGGAGTGATGTGTCAAAACCACCGACTTCGCAAAACACATCACGACGAATCATTGTGCAAAATGTTCCGAGTGCTGTTACCTCGCGATCTGATTTAAATACAGCACGAAACCCGGCAAATGGTTTATTTATGCGAGCGCCTGCAGTCTCAATACAATCTGGTCTCAAGAGATAACCGGCGTGGAAGAGTCGTGAGTTGGCGGTCCAGAGATATGGAGAAACCATAGCAACATCAGGTTCACGGGCAAAGCCGTGCAAGATCTCGCACCAGTTGTATGAATCAACTTCAAGTGCTTCGCTTGCCAAGACAATGAACTTCGTGTCGCACTCTTGCACGGCATGATTGAGGACTTCTGTTCGCGAGTGAGATCCTTGTGGAACTACTCGCACAACTAATTTTGGAAATGTGGATATCAATCTGAGGTTGGTTGCTGTTTCATTAGCGTGCACGCGCTGTAGTCCCCATACGCTTGATTCTGCGCCAGTGTCGGTGAGTAGAACAGTAATTGTTGGGGTGTTGTGCTCTACTCTGCGCACGACGCTGTAGTTTCCCGGCAACTCGCCAACGGGACTCACATCGGCAACAATGCCAACGCGTTGGCAATGTTCAGCGACGGCTTTTTGACCTGCGGTATAGGCGTAGGGTTTGGCAGTCGGGTCTGCAGCAACTGATCCATCAACGATTCGCCAGTGATATAAGACTTTGGGAATATGGTGAATTTTGCCTGCCTGTTCAGTGATACGCAACATCAGGTCATAATCTTGGGCGCCATCAAACCCTGGCCGAAATCCTCCAACCTGATGCATCAACGAAGTCTTGATCACAGAAAAATGGCAGACATACATTTGATTCCTAAACCGTTCTGGCGACCAATCTGGCTTGCGGAACTGGTCCCGAGTAGTGCCATCTTGCTGAAGAAGGTCTTCGTCGGTATAGATGTAGTCAATAGATGGATCTGACTGCAGGGCAGCGACTACTTCGGCGAGAGCATCTGGTTCAAGAACATCGTCATGATCCAGTAGACCGATGTAGTCCCCTGTAGCCAGAGTAAGTGCGTCATTGGATGTGGCGACTATGCCGCCGTTGGTATCCCGATATGACACGATAATGCGAGAGTCTTGGCGCGCTGCGCGAGCCAAGAAATCACGGGTCTCCTGCCGAGGTGATTGATCGTCAACAAGACAGAGTTGCCAATTGGAGTAGGTCTGAGCAAGCACTGACGCGATACATTCCTCGAGCACGCGCAATGGCGTGTTATACACCGGAGTGACAATTGAGATGAGTGGTAGAGGTGGCGACGACGATGATGATGATGTCATTAGTCGTTGTGGCCAAGGCGATTCTTGGCAATGCGCGCAAGGGTGACAGGAAACAGGACCAATCTCCCAATCCGCCATGTCCGTGAACTGCGAATGGTGTCTAGTTCGTGTTCAAGTTTTTTTACTCGGCGGTCAAGGGTTGCTGCAAGTAATCGAAACTCGGCCGTTTCTGCTGCTTGAGCCCGAGCGTAAGCACGAACACTTTCTAAACGAAGAACCCACTTTAAGTGTTCTGCATCTGCATCTGCATCTGCAGAAAGTAAATTTTTGGTTGGCTGAGTGTTGTCGTGATTTGTCATTTTGTCATCGCCCTCAAGACAGGATACGCCATTTGAAGACCTATCTGAGATGTTGATTTGATGGTCATTTTTATTTTCAACGGCCAAATAACAGCAGCAACTCAAGGTCGCCGTTATCTTCTGTCTTGATGGGTCCAATGGATGGATTTGGAATGCCATAGTCAGCAAACACAATGTTGATCGTGCCCTGGACAGCGACCCTGCCTTTTGTCAGTTGTGCCTCAATCGGAATAGTGACTGCCATTGTGGTTCCGTGCATCGAGAGATCTCCAACGGCAGTAGTGCTGAACTTTTCACCAGTGATGGCGCTTTCTGGAAGAACAATTGGGGTGGTCAAAGAAAATGTTGCCGTCGGGAATGTTGCCGTGTCCATAATGCGACCAGAGAATTGCTCATCACGTTTGCCAGCGTCGCTTTTAAAGGTGGCCATGTCAACGATGAATTCTGCTGTCGTGACGGCGTTGTCGTTAATCTCAAGTGTGCCAGTAACTGCCGAGGTGCGACCGACCCCCTCGGTGCTCTGACCAAACAGGATCTCTTTGACGCGATAGCCCACGACTGAATCAGTACCAATTTTCCATGCGCCAGTGACACCATCTGGCACCACGACTGATGTGGTGTCAGAGCCCATGGTTGTAGTGACCAAAATTGGTGCTTGGGTGTCAAGCGTTAAACGGCTCGGTGCGTCATCTTTGATGACATTGATGTACAGCCAAGGCACTCCAACAATCAATACGACAGCAGCAATTGCGATTGCCAGAAGGTTTTTGCGCAGACCTTTCATGCCACAATTGTACAGTTTCTTAGCTTGTAGCCCGTGATTACTTTACACTTGCGATGGTGGCCGCTTTAAATAGAGATGCACAAGTAAAAACTCTGATGAAGGCGAGAGCCAGGTTCTTTGACCTGCTGGCCGCATGGGGAATTGCTGTTGCTCAGCCGATACTGAGTTTGCTTGGAGCAAATACTGATTTTTTTATCGTCTACAGCGTGACATCACGTGGGGTCATGGTATTTGCGGTCGCTCTTGCGCTCTTGCCACCCGTTTTACTGTGGGGTATTGGCGAGATGTTGAGAAGAAAGCCATCTTTGGCAACATATTTTCACAACGGATGTATCACTATTTTGATCTGTGTTTGGCTTGCGCAGATATTGAAAGTGTCAATTGGCGTGCACGGGTTTTTGTATATTTTTTTACTGGTCGTATCAAGCATCGGAGTGAGCGCGCTATACAGAAGTTTTGCAGCTCTAAGGGCATGGCTGCGTTGCTTGGCAGTAGTGCCACTCGTAGCAGTTGGGTTGTTTTTGTTTACATCGGCATCGGGTAGATATGCGCTGGCAAGTGAGAATCCTGTCAGCAGAGAAACAGGTATCAAGACCCCAATTGTGATGATCATGTTTGATGAATTTGCATTGAGTTCGCTGCTAAATGGTGCTGGAAGTATTGACGCGACAAGATTTCCGAATTTTGCCCGTCTCAATGAGTCGTCCACATGGTTTCGCAACTATTCAGCAACAGCCGAAGTAACCCATAAAGCAATTCCGTCGACGATGAGTGGTGTTTTGCCAAAGTCCGGCACATCTTCAACGTTTGCGGATCATCCAAACTCCCTTTTTTCGTTATTTGGTTCTAGTCATCAAATGAATGTGTCAGAGACCATCACAAAGTTATGTCCGCCAAGTGTTTGTTCAGGCTCAAAGAGTCTCAATGCCCAGAGTGCTTCTGCCTCAACTAAGTGGTCAGGCCTGCTCAGACAATTGAGGTCGGTGTTATGGCAGAGGCTCGACTCATCACAGAAAAATGAAATGAAACTTTTTGAGGCATTTATGCCAAAAGAAAAAGTTGTTACGGCAACAACGATACGAGATGCTTCAGAACAAGAAATCTCCGATGTGAAAACTCCAGCAACGATTATTCAGAACTTTATTGCTTTGCAACAGACAGAAAATTTCAATAAGTGGCTTGCTCAAATCAGACCAGCTGCCGTGCCAACTTTCAATTACATTCATTTATTGTTGCCGCACCAACCATGGATCTATTATCCTGACGGTTTTTTTTATTCGACTGCGGAAGAAGAATGGCAAAAAAATGAGACATTGTGGGAGACCAGCGTCAAACAGCAACGTTCAATTTTGCAGGCACAGTACGTTGACACATTGCTTGGGCAATTGCTTGGGCAAATGCGAAGCAATGGTCTGTATGAGAACTCAATGGTGATTTTTACGGCGGACCATGGATTGAGTTTTGATCGTGGCTACAACAGAAGATTCGCTTCAGGGGATCTTAAAAATGCCAGTGATCTGATGCAGGTCCCACTATTTATACATTCACCTGGTCAGATAGAAGGCCAAATTAGTGATGAAAATGTTGAAAACACTGATCTCGTATCGATCATTGCAGATCGTTTGGGTATCTCAATTCCTTGGAAAATGGACGGTCTGTTGCCAAGTAAAAAATCTGAAACCCAAAAAGAGAGCAAGACTCTATATTTTGTTGATGATCCGTACGGAAGCGCAAAGCGAGCTCAGAAGAAACTCGTGTTAAGCAGCGCTGAATTTTTAGAGGAGGTCAAAACTGCAGGTACATCACTCACCAATACCTCTGATGTTCTTGAACCTTTGTATAAAACAACTACTTTCAATAATTTGCGGGGTAGAGCAGTCAGTTCATTTAGAATTAAACAAAGTCCCCTTGCTGTGACACTAGACAAAGATATTGTCGTCCAAGAACCTAAAGTCCTTGTGCGCGGAACTTTTAATCAGCCAGTTGGGGCTGAAGATTGGTTTGCATTTGCAGATGGTGAAAAAATTGTCGGTTTATCACCAACAGTCACTCAAAAAGAAACACAACGGTTCGTTGGTCTATTGCCACATCTTGCCGGCGCCAAAGCCACCCAACTGCGGATGTTTCGGATAATTGATTCGACTTCTCTAGAGGAAATTAGATTTACAGGTTAGACTCTCTAACATTATGGCAAAACGGGTCAGCCGGTGCCGATTCCGAACCAGGAGCACGCAATGATTGAGATGAATTGGTTTCTCCCGACTGGTGGAGACTCTCGTGACGTTCTTCCAGGCGTTGACACTGTCGCGCGAGCGCCCAGCGTGTCCTACATGGCTCAAATTGCTCAGGCCTGCGAGGGCTTGGGTTTCAATGCTTTGCTCACCCCGTGCGGGACAGGTTGTGAAGATGCATGGATCGCGACTGCGTCACTTCTGGGGGTCACCTCACGCCTCAAGTTTTTGGTTGCTTTCCGACCGGCACTGCTGTCTCCAACACTGGCCGCGCAGATGGCAAGCACCTTCCAGCGCATGTCGGGGGGTCGATTGTTGGTCAATATCGTGACAGGTGCAGAGCAATCCGAGCTTGCTCGGTTCGGAATCAGCGAAGACAAAGAGACGAGGTATGAGCGGACGGGAGAGTTCATAAAAATAATGCGTGGCGCTTGGAGCGGTGAACCTTTCTCGTTGAAGGGGAAATTTTTTGATGTGTCAAATGCGACAACTCGTGAGACGCCACAGCCCGTGCCGCCTATTTATTTTGGAGGTGCCTCTGAATCCGCAGAAAAAGTGGCGGCAGAAAATGTTGATTTATATTTGGCCTGGGGTGAAACACCAGAAATGGTGAAAGAGCGTCTTGAACGGGTCCGAGCGCTTGCCACAAATGCTGGTCGCACGATTCGCTTTGGGATTCGTTTTCATGTCATAACTCGTCGTACTGACGACCAGGCATGGGCAGTTGCTGACTCAATTTTGGCGTCAATGACACCCGAAGCAATTGACTCAGCGCGTCAAGACTTTTTAAAAACACAATCTGTCGGACAGCGAAGGCAGTTCGAACTACACGGTGGTGATCTGAGCAAACTTGAAATTTATCCAAACGTGTGGTCGGGAATTGGGTTGATCCGCGGCGGGGTTGGAAGCGCACTCGTTGGAAGTTACGAATCTGTGGCCGATCGCATTATCGAGTATCACGAACTAGGGTTTGATTCGTTCATTATGTCGGGGTACCCGCATCTTGAAGAGGCGTATTGGTTTGGAGAAGGTGTGATGCCGATACTACGTGCGCGTGGGTACTTGCCTGCACTTGTTGGGGGCGATGCAAAAGTATTTTCATTCCGATGACACGCATTGGTTTATTGCTTGTTGGGCACATTGATGCTGGAAGTCTCCACATTGGGGGGGATTATCCGGAGTTGTATGCGAAGTTACTGCAACGTCACAACATTGAACTGACGACATACCGCTGTGACGAGGGGCAAATGCCAAATGCACTGAGTGATCAAGAGGGATGGCTGTGTTCACCGAGTCGACTGAGCGTGTATGACGATATTGCGTGGCTGCGCGATGTTGAGCACTTGCTGCGAGACATCGTTGCGACAGAAACTCCCTATGTCGGGATCTGTTTTGGGCATCAACTGATGGCCCAGGCACTTGGGGCCGTTGTTAAAAAATCAGAGTATGGCTGGGGAATTGGTCGCAAAGATTATGAGATTCATCTTGCCCAACCGTGGATGTTGCCTTCTGCCAAGCAGATCCGTTTGGCAGCGAGCCACCAAGACCAAGTGATGTCTCTGCCAGATGGGACTCAATTGTTGGCGTCAAGTGACTACTGCCCAATCGGGGGGATGCAGATAGGTGAGCGCGCTTGGACACTGCAAGTGCATCCCGAATTCAGCCCTGACTTGGCGAGTAGTTTGCTCGCCACTCGTCAACAATTATTTGGGCAAGAAAAAGTAGTGAAAGCACTCACTACGCTGCAAATGCCTCTTGACCAAGAACTGGTTGCAGGTTGGATCGCAGAATTTTTCAAATTATGCGGCTGAATCGTGGCTTGGTGGTGGACATGGCAGCCCAAATCGCCGACGCCGAAGGGATTGACGCCGTCACATTAACTCGTATTGCAATCGATGCTGGAGTCAAACAACCTGCTTTATATCGTCATGTCACGGGTATTGAAGAACTCTGGAAGTTGCTATCGCTGCGTGCGCGTGAAGAACTTGTGACAACACTTCAAGATGCCATGGTTGGAACAAGTCGTGAGTCCTCGGTCACCGCGATAGCACACGCATGGAGATTGTTTGTGCAGCAACACCCAGGGCTTTATAGTGCGACGGACCGAGTTCCATCAGTGGGCGATCGCGACATTGAACTATCACTTGGGCGCGTTGTAAGCACTCTAAGTAAGTCTCTGGAGGGGTACCGACTCACAGAAACTCAGCGTGTGCATTGCGCACGCTCTTTGCGAAGTGCAATACATGGCTTTTGTGTTCTTGAAAAAGATAATGGCCATCCAGAGCCATATGCCATTGATAAGAGCCTCAAACAATTATTGGGACTCTTTTGTCGAGGCATTGAAGCACTTGAAAAATAATAAAAGCAACAATTATTTTGTCAGCAACAAGTGCTTATTATTTTTATGGACTCAACATTTTGGCAAGCGCTTGGTACAACGGAATCCATGACTCGTCTGGAACACGGGGAAGTCCGGAAAATTGTAAAATTGCCAGTCCAGTTGGAACTGCCAAGAACAACATGGCGACAAGTTGCGGATCTAAGTCTGTTTGCAATTCTCCAGAGGCAATTGCGTCATTGATAATTTTTTGATACGTCGCAAAGTGTTCTTCGAGGCGCGGTAAATATTTTGAGTCTTTGCCCTTGTCACGCCACGACACGTAGTACGCCTCGAGCAAAAGCACTTGAGCTGCTGTTGGGCCAGTGTCAGAACGATTTCGCGGAACCAGAGCGGCAATTTGAAGAAGCCATTGTTTTGATTGAGATTCCTCATATTTTGCGAGATTTTGAATATTCGATGCGAGTTGTGCATTCAGGGCTTCTTCTAGGGCAACGCGAAAAAGAACTTCTTTACTTTCAAACCATCTATAGAGAGATCCTGGCGTCAGATTTGCCCGTTTAGCAATACTGGCGATGCGAGCGTAATGGAAACCTTTAAGTGCGATTTCTTCCGTTGTGGCATCAAGAATCACTTGCCTTATTCCAAGAGCCCATGGTCTTCTATGTCTCCCGTCCGAGAAAACGATCATGTTCGGACCTTGAGCCATTCTTCAATCATAGTAAAGAATGAATCTATAGTTTATCACTGGTGCAAAATAGATATGGGGGTGCTCCGCAGTTATTGAAGCAAAAAATCCTACGGTGAGGGGCGAGTGTGGTCTGGAATGGACTACACAATTTATTACATACCAAGTGTTGCCCGTTGGCTGAAGAGATTTATTGTGGCATCCCGGCCAGCGTGAGTGCTTCATTGAGAGTACTTGCTCGTTGAAGTTTGATGCCTCGCAATTCTTCGGGGGAGTTTGTGGGCACAATGGCGCGCGTAAATCCGAGGCGTGCGGCCTCGGCGAGCCGTCTTGAAACTTGTGCCGCCTGACGGACTTCGCCTGCCAAGCCAACTTCGCCCACTACAACAAGATCTGCTGGTAGCGGAGTGTTGGTGATGGCAGAAACGAGAGCAAGACACAGCGCCAAGTCGGCACCAGGTTCAGTGAGGCGAACCCCACCAACGACTGATGCATAAACTTCGTGACCAGAAAGACTTATGCGCGCTCGGCGTTCAAGAACGGCAAGCAACATTGATAGGCGTCCAGAGTCGACACCTTGAGCGCTGCGTCGTGGGGGAACACCACCCGACACAGCGTTCGTGAGTGCTTGCAGTTCAACCAGTAACGGACGTTGTCCTTCGAGGGTGGGCACCACTACAGATCCGGGCACACCAGTGCGACGATCGGCAAGAAATAATTGACTTGCGTCGGGCACGCCAACTAGGCCCTGTTCGGTCATCTCAAAGAGACCCAACTCATTTGTTGGTCCGTAGCGGTGCTTAGATGCACGCAGAAGTCGAAGCGCATGATGTCGCTCGCCTTCAAATGACAACACTGTGTCGACAACATGTTCGAGCACGCGTGGTCCGGCAAGACCGCCTTCTTTGGTGACATGTCCGACAAGCACGATTGGTAGATGACGCCGCTTGGCTTCTTGCACCAAGCGATGCGCACAGCCGCGTACTTGCACAACGGACCCGGGGGTAGAACCCAAGTCAGGGTCGGCGATCATTTGGATACTGTCAATGACAACGAGACTCGGCTGAACACTGTTGATGGCTGAAACAATGTGGGGTAACGACATTTCTGGAAGCAACCAGAGATCTTCTCGCAATGCACCGAGACGCTCTGCGCGCATGCGCACTTGTTGGGCGCTTTCTTCGGCGGTCACATACAGAGTGGTTCCACTCATGTTGGCGAGTAATTGCAAGAGCAATGTGCTCTTGCCGATGCCGGGTTCCCCGCCGAGCAATGTGACAGAGCCAGGGACAAGACCGCCACCCAAAACACGATCTAGTTCCCCAATGTTGGTGAGTCTTGGATGACCGACGCTGGCATCAACCTTGCCGATCTGTGTTGGTTCGCCAGCAGGCACGAGTGCCATGCCGGCGGCGAGTGATGTTATTGGTTCGTCACCACCTTCAAAATCTTCCACAAGTGAGTTCCACGCATCACAAGTGAGACATTTGCCCGACCACTTGGGGTGAGTGGCACCACACTCGGTGCAACGATGAACAAGACGAATTTTTGCCACAGGTCAACCTTAGAAGCGGGGTGTTCGCTTTTCTTGAGCTCGAATCACCATGCCAAGCAAAATCAGCATTGCAATGACCCACAATGCAATAAGCAACTTTAGGACTGGTTGCGCTACACGCGCCACACTTGAGGCGATATCGAGATTTTCTGTTGTGCTGGCAAGATTGATTGAGGTTCCGTCCATGGGTACTCGCCATGTGAGCGAACCATTACTCACACTGGCAGTAGTGGCCAGAATTTTTCCAGGCAAAACTGCTTCGAAGGTTATTGCGACAGCATCACCGAGGTCTAGCCCGGACCGCTTTACCTCGGCTGCATACGGAGCACCCCCTAACAATCCGAGTGTTTTGTCATCCACAAATGATTCGAGTCCACCTGTGACCTCAAGGCGACCTGCAAGAGCCCAAGTTGTGTTGGTGTCTTTGCCTGAGCGCGTGATGAGTAGATCATGCAGAGGACCCTTTGGTCCGCTCACCTGTGCAAGCAATGCATTTGCTGTTGCGGCGTTAGGAAATGTGTGCGACAGAACTAGTTGCAGACCACCATCCTTGGTTGGTTTTGGTTTTTGTGCTTTCCATCCGGCAGCTAAAATATCGTCAAGTCGCAGATCGGTCGCAATTGTTGGCTCGGCGGTCACGATGTCTTTGTCGGCAGTTGCCGTGAGAGTAATAATTCCGCTGCCGTTGGCATTGACATCCAAATGTATAACGACATCAACTCGGCAGGCCGAGAGAATGATTACTGCGCCCAAGGTGGACGCTATGAGAATATGACGCCGAAGCGTCACTCGGGTGTCGCGGCACCGTCTCCGGCGCCAGCGAGTTCTACTGAACTTGGAGGCACAAAACCTTCCACCGCTCGGAAGGAAAGTCGCTTTTGGTCTGCATTTTCCGGGTCGTCTTCAGTGTCAACGACAATAATTTCTCCGGCGTTGAATTGCTTGAACAGGATTTTTTCTGACAATTCATCTTCAATCAGGCGTTGGATGGCACGGCGCAACGGACGTGCTCCAAGTTGTGGATCGTAGCCCTTGTCGGCAAGGTGCTCTTTTGCATTTTGCGTCAGTTCAAGACCAAGCCCTTGGCTTTCAAGTTGACTTGTAAGTCTCTTGATCATGAAGTCCACCATCTGGATGACTTCTGGCTTGGACAACTCATGGAAGACGATTGTTTCGTCTACACGGTTCAAAAATTCTGGTCTGAAATGCGCCTTCAGCGCATCGTTGACTTTGGCTTTCATTCGCTCGTATGAGACTGCCTCGTCACCCTTGGTGAAACCCACATTGCCTTTACGCAACTCTGCAGTTCCGAGGTTTGATGTCATGATCAAAACTGTATTGCGGAAGTCAACCGAGCGACCCTGACTGTCAGTGAGGCGTCCTTCTTCAAGGATTTGCAACAAAGTATTGAAGACATCAGGATGCGCTTTTTCGATCTCGTCAAACAATACGACGGAGAAAGGTTTGCGCCTGACGGCCTCGGTGAGTTGGCCACCTTCTTCATATCCGATGTAGCCCGGAGGTGAACCAACAAGGCGACTCACAGTGTGCTTTTCCATGTATTCGCTCATGTCAAGGGTGATGAGTGCTTTGTCATCGCCAAACAAAAACTCGGCGAGTGTCTTGGCAAGTTCGGTTTTTCCGACTCCAGTTGGTCCCAAGAAAATAAAGGAGCCGCTGGGGCGACGTGGATCTTTTAGACCCGCCCGTGTTCGCCTGATGCTTTGACTGACGGATTTGACGGCGTTATCTTGACCGATCATTCGCTTGTGTAGTTCGGCTTCCATGTTGAGCAGTTTTGATGTTTCCTGCTCGGTGAGTTTGAAGACTGGTATTCCAGTCCAAACACTAAGAACATCGGCAATTGCTTCTTCGTCTACTTCGTCAAAAAGGTCGATCCCTTGAGCTTTGATGTCGGTCTCTTTTTGAGAACGTTCTTCAAGCAAAATGCGTTCTTGATCGCGCAAACGACCAGCATCTTCAAATCGCTGTTCTTCAACTGCTTTATTCTTGCCGACCTGGACCTCGGTGATTCTTGCTTCAAGTTCTTTTAGATCTGGCGGAGTCCGCATCCGCTTGAGGCGCAGACGACTTCCAGCCTCGTCAATAAGGTCGATGGCTTTGTCAGGCAAGTGTCGGTCAGCGATGTAGCGATCGGCCAAATTGGCAGCCGCAACAATTGCTTGGTCGGTGATGGTGACGCTGTGGTGCTTTTCATATTTATCACGAACACCCCGAAGTATCTCGATGGTCATTGCAACAGAGGGTTCTTCAACTTTGACTGGCTGAAACCGACGCTCAAGCGCTGCATCTTTTTCGAGGTGCTTGCGGTATTCGTCAGTGGTTGTGGCGCCGATTGTTTGTAGTTCGCCGCGCGCCAACATGGGTTTCAAGATGCTGGCCGCGTCGATTGCACCTTCTGCTGCACCCGCACCGACCAAAGTATGAATTTCGTCGATGAACAACACGATGTCTCCGCGAGATTTGATTTCTTTGAGAACTTTTTTAAGGCGCTCTTCAAAGTCACCGCGGTAACGGCTACCAGCAACGAGTGCCCCGAGGTCAAGTGTGTACAACTGCTTGTCTTTGAGGGTCTCTGGAACATTGTCATCCACGATGCGCTGAGCAAGACCTTCGACAATTGCGGTCTTGCCGACACCTGGTTCGCCGATCAAGACAGGATTGTTTTTGGTGCGACGAGACAAGATTTGCATCACGCGTTCAAGTTCTCTTTCCCGACCAATCATCGGGTCGAGTTTTCTTTCGCGAGCAAGTTGGGTGAGATTGCGTCCGAATTGGTCAAGAATCTGGCTTCCGCCTTTTTCTCCTTGTTCGTCCTTGCCACCACTTGAGCCAGATGATTGCGAGTCTGCTTTGCCGGCGGGACCTTGGTAACCCGACAACAGTTGGATCACTTGTTGGCGCACTCGAGAGAGGTCTGCTCCGAGTTTGACCAAGACCTGGGCGGCAACTCCTTCACCTTCGCGAATAAGTCCAAGCAAGATGTGCTCGGTGCCGATGTAATTGTGACCGAGTTGCAGCGCCTCACGCAAGGACAACTCAAGAACTTTTTTTGCGCGGGGGGTAAACGGAATGTGTCCTGATGGCGAGGACCCACCTTGACCGATGATTTCTTCTACTTGGGCGCGAACTGCTTCGAGCGAAATACCGAGTGACTCAAGTGCCTTGGCAGCGACGCCTTCGCCCTCGTGAATAAGCCCGAGCAAGATGTGCTCGGTGCCGATGTATGAGTGATTGAGAAGGCGAGCTTCTTCTTGTGCAAGAACTACTACTCGTCGGGCCCTGTCAGTAAAGCGTTCGAACAAGTTGACCACCTTGTAATTGGAATACATTGATTCATCGCCACGATTAGGTGGGACTGGCTTTATTGTATCGGCACAGTGGGGAAGTGTCGTGCTGTAATGCCGTATCCTGCAAGGTGTGACTTCTTCCCCACTCCTTGCGCTGCGGGCGATGGAGGTCGATCGGCAGCGGGTTGAAATCGCTCTGCGTCAGGCAGTCCACACCCCCGACGTGTATTTGTCCGAGATTGCCTCGCATCTCATTTCGGCTGGGGGAAAGAGGTTGCGACCTGTTTTATCGCTTGTGGCATCGCAGGTCATGGATGACAATGATGTTTCAGACAATGCAGTTCAGGGCGGAATCTCTTGTGAACTCGTTCATCTTGGCAGTCTTTATCACGACGATGTCATGGATGAGTCCACCACCAGAAGAGGCGTAGAGACCGTCAATGCCAAATGGGGCAATCTGCAAGCCATCTTGGCAGGTGATTTTTTACTGGCGCGAGCCTCCGAGATCGCTGCTTCGTTAGGGAATGAAATCGCTGGGTTGTTGGCACGCACTATTGGCCGACTGTGTGAAGGACAAATTGAAGAACTACGCCACACCTACAATGTGGCTCGCCCCGTTGAGTCCTATCTGAATTCAATTGAAGGCAAAACTGCGTCGTTGTATTCAACTGCTGCCCGCATTGGTGGGCTTGTTGTTGGTTATGAACCTCGCATCGTTGACGCCTTGACTGAATACGGGCTCGCCTACGGTCATGTCTTTCAAATAGTGGACGACATTCTTGATATCACTGCAACAGACGAAGAACTTGGTAAACCAGCGGGCCATGACATGGTGGAGGGGGTCTACACATTGCCGGTGCTTGCCACCCTGGCGGCAGGCGGACCGGCCGCTGCGGAGCTAACTGCACTACTAGGAAAACCTCTCAATCAAGCGGAGTGTGAAAAAGTGCTAGAGATTGTGCGTGCCAACGGTGGCGTTGCAAACGCTATTGGTCGGGCTCGTGCGTACGTGGCTCGGGCTGAAGCTGCTTGCGATGCTTTTCCTGATACTGCAGCATCGCGTGCGATGCGCTCGGCCACATCTGTTTTGCTGTCCTCCGTCGAGTAACTAGTTTGCCATCACAAATCTGGCGGCATGGAGTCCACTCAGGGCGGCACCTTCTACCTTTGCTCCTTTGAAAGCATCACCTGCAAGTAGCAACGAGTGGTCATCTGTTGACCAAAAATATTCTGGCCACAAAACCTTGGGTGTTGCAAAGCGCCACTTTTTAACTTGTGATTCAACAATGGTGAGTCCCCTGAGGTAAGGCTTGCCTGCCGCCACAAGTAATTCATGTTGTTGTTCAAGCGACAGATCCCAGTTCTTGCGACTGAATTCGGGATTGGCATTCAAAGTCAGTGCCGGATATGCAGAGACACCTTTTACCATGTTGTCCGCCACAAATTGGAAAGTATCATCTGGATTCTGCAGGCCACCAGGTGCGGCGATGGAGTTTTTTCCCGTGTATGTCAGCAGTAGTGCGATTGTTCTGTCGTAGTCGGTGCCACGCAAAGCCTCCGGAAGTTCTATGCCTGCCGTATACAACAAAGAGTACGACTGAGGAACTGGACATGTCGAGATCAAGACATCACATGTCAATTCCGTTGCGTCGTCTATTTGTACAATCCATCCAGAACTCGTGCGGGCGATTGAAAAGACAAGGGTGTCGCAACGAACGTCGAGTCCAGACGCCATGTACTTGGCAACACTGTTCATTCCGCGCGCGCCGATGTATCGCGGGTGACCATCATCACTGCTAAAGCCACGGCACCACTCGTGGACAACACCGGCGGTTGTCCATTCATGCACTAATTGCCCAAAATCATCAGAGCGAACTGTAAAAAATTGTGCACCATGATCAACAACTGCGTCCCCGATACGGCGAGTCGCCATCCGCCCGCCGACTGACGATCCCTTGTCAAGAACGGTGACACTATGACCCTCACGAGTCAAGGTCCGTGCTGCAGTAAGTCCGGCCATACCGGCACCGACAATGATGATTCGCTTCTTCATAAACAATCCAACGCTAGGAGACAGGCAAGACGTATTCGGAGACGACGCGTTTAGCGCAGTTCGTGGACTCGCAAAATAAGTTCACGAGACCAAGTGTCAAGCTGACGACCACTGATATGTTCGGTGATTTGAATCGCCTGAGAGGAGTCCTCCAGCATTTGGCTCCAACGGATGTATCCGCCCATGATGCCAATAAGGCGGTCACCGACCTCTTCTGCGTGGATGACGATTTTTGCTTCTTTGTTAATCAGGTCGCGAAGTTCTGCATAGAACACTCGGAGCCACGCGTCAAGGTCGTCAGCACCGCTGAGTGGTCGATGTCGAAACGGCATATGCAGTTCGTCATAGGCATGAAGATTATGGGGTGCCGCAATAATTGAGACGACGAAGTCAAAGTGGTTTTCTCTTAACCAAATAATCTCTTCTTGACGACGAACACGCCGATGATTGTCACCGTAGCCGCCTGGACGCTCGCAAATTGCGACACGGTCTTTGATGATCCATGTAAAGTTTCTGGGTGTAATACCTAAGGCCCATTTTCCACGCAATTTCGGGGGCATTAAGTTCTCCTGCTGATTCTGTTAGTTATGTGCAAACTATTTTGGATGATATTGCGATGCATAATACATTGATCCGTTACGACGCGAAACATAACCTATCGCACAAATCCCAGTACGAGGCGCTGTTTGCTCCGACGAATTTCACGTCCGCCCCCAATGTCGCAAGCCAAGCGCGCTCCATTGGCCACCAGCAGAATTCGTTCAATCGTGGCGTGATCTGGTGGATAAGGGTCACTGAGCCAAGCACGCAAGGCGCGTCTAGCGAGAGCCAATGGTGCGCTGGTGAGCGCCACGGCATCAGTCGGGTCAAGCGCTCCAGCAAGGATTTCAAGCAATTCATTGTCGTCGCGCATGATATTGGCGGCTCGTGTGAGGATGGGTACGAGATCGCGCTGAGACATGTCATTCATGATTGGTAATAGGTTGTGGCGAATATTGTTGCGAAGAAAACTTGGATCATCGTTGGTGTAGTCGTGCACAACAGAAATCTCAAGGGCGGTGCAAAGTGCGTGAGTATCGGCGCGGCGCAGTTGTAGAAGCGGACGAGAAACACTTGGTGCCATGGCTGACAGCCCCTGCGTTGCCGCCCCCCTCATCAGATTAATAAGTATCGTTTCGGCCTGATCATCAGCAGTGTGTCCAGTCATGACATCCAAAGGCAGTGCGCCATATCGGGCTGACCGAGCACGGGCTTCGAGATTGGCGCCATGTCCGACGCTTACCCGTTGTACTACGAGTTCGATGTCAAGTCGTTTGGCAAGCGGGGCAATAAGTTGCACATCGTCATCAGAGTCATGTCGCAACGAATGATTTATATGGTGGGCTGTGACGCATAAGCCGTGCTTGACTGCAAGAACCATCAGCGCCATAGAGTCTGCACCACCCGATACAGCGCATGAAACAGGCGTTCCGGGGGGTGGAAAAATACAGCGCGGTAGAAGTTCAGTGATGAGATCAGACATCACGTGCCATCACTTGTGGGAAAATATTACTGTTGTTTACGCTGACGACGATTTGGATAGCGAGTCGCAGTTACTTTGATGAGGTAACCAGCGACGGTAAGCAGGATGGCTCCGAATCCACCCAACAAAAGGAGTGCTCCAAGCCACCAATGCCAAACTTGTGCCGAGAACATGTCCTCTATCGTAGCGAGCCAACATCCTGAGACACCGATTTTGCGACCATCACCGCAGGGTTTACGCGGGCGGTTTGTGTGACTCGCCCAATTCGGCGTCCGTGTTGTTTAAGGCAATAACAAATCGTTCAAATAAGTCAGCAACCTGGGGGCGCTCGTCAGCACTGTATTCGGCAAGAATGTGCGACAAGACCTGCAAGCGGCGAGAGGCAATAGCGGCATGCTGATCTCTGCCGATTTGCGTGGCGCGAACTTTGACCACTCGTCCATCCCCATCATGGACGACTCTCTCGGCCAATCCACCTGGGATAAGTCGCTGGATTGCCCTCGTGGCAGTGCTTGGATCGATGTGCAGTGCCAGTGCAAGATCACACATGCGCCATTCATCCTGTTGTACCAACAAATCAAGAGTGTCGACTTGACCAGGTTCAAGCGCATCAGACCCGTTCCCAAATACTCGATCTCGGATAGAACTGACTGCTGCCCCACGTCGAATGTCTCTCCACGCCGTGCCAATGCGAATGGCGAGTTCGAGCTCTTTTTTAGATGTGAGATCGATCGGTGAATTTTTTATTTTGAACACATGGCTAGGGTATCTAACGTGAGTGATGAAAGCCACAAAATAAGTACTCCGTTGGAGGCACTTGGCGTTATAGCCAGCCAGTATGTGATGTTGACTCCGACATTGAGACATGTCGAGATGTACACGATGAAGGGTTTATTGACAGCACTCTGGCACGAGCCAGAAACTGACCTTTGTTCGGTCGGGGTCGTGGCCTGTGGTGGGGCTATGGGTGGACTGCTTGGACCAGGCGAGGGTCTGTATCACGAACTTGGACAAGTTTTGTCAGAGCAAGGGGTGCCAACCTTGCGAGTGAGTTACCGAAGACCCAATGACATGGATGCGTGTTGCGTGGATGTTGCCGCAGCAGTTCAGCTATTGGCTGGTAGTGGCGTCGAGAGGGTGGTCATTATGGGGCATAGTTTTGGTGGAGCAGTTGCCGTGCGGGTAGCGGTTGCACTGCCCGAGATGGTGGCAGGAGTAGTAACATTTTCCACACAATCGGCTGGGTGCGAGATTGCTGGCGGACTTAATGGGCGACCTCTTTTGTTGTTCCATGGTGACAAAGACGAAATTTTGCCAGTAGAGGCAAGCGAAGTGGTCAAAGCGATTGCTGGGCACGGAGATTTGCATGTCATGAGTGGAGATGGACACCTTTTGGGCAGAAGCCATCAGACAATGTTGGATCTCTTGGTTCCGTGGCTACGCCACGTTTTTGGCCTGCATACTTAATTTTTTTTGATCTTGACAGAGATGATAATGTTCGCAGTTGAAAGTCACTTCGGCAAAGGGGGAAACATGGGAACGCGCAGATTGTCAAAGGTCGTAACCACAGTTGGAGTGCTGGCACTTATTTTTGCCTCTTGTGGTGGAAGTTCATCATCGTCCTCAGACTCAGGTGCTTCAAAAGTCACCAGTGCCTCGGGAGACACAAATCCAGTTGATGATGTTGCAGACAATGATCTGAACGGAACAATGACTGTGGCGCTTGATGCGGAACCAGGAAGTCTCGATCCGGCGGGTGACTCATTGAGTTTGGCAAACGGCTCGGTTTACGACGGAATATTTGAAACTCTCATGCAAGGTGATTACGTTAAGGCCCCGACTCCTTGGTTAGCCAAGACAGTCACCGAGTCGGCAGACCGCTTGTATTGGACGCTTGTATTGCAAGAAGGGGTTGTATTTCATGATGGCACACCGTTTGATGCGGCAGCTGTAAAATTCAATCTTGAGCGTCAGCGTGTCTCGCCCTACAACGGATCTGGTCTAACAAATATCACCGCTGTTGACATCGTTGACCCGATGTCAGTCAAAATTACATTGGCAGTTGCATGGACTGCATTTCCAAACGTGCTGACCGGCATCAATGGTGTAATGGTGTCGCCTGCATCTGCTGCAGATCCTGAAAAAGTAAAACGAAATCCAGTTGGAACTGGTCCATATAAATTTGTTGAATGGATTCCAAGTGACCGCATCTCGCTTGCTCGCAATGATGCGTACTGGGGTGAAAACAAGGCGCAACTTGCCACGCTTACATACAAATTTATAACCGACGAAACCGCCCGACTGACCGCCCTTATTGCTGGTGATCTCGATGCGATGACGACAATTGTAGACGCGAGCGTCCAAGAGGCGGACTCCAAGGGTTTCCAGACGAGTGTTCCACCAGTAAGTGGATATGGATTAATCCATCTGAATAATAAAAAGCCAGGACTTGATGATGATCGTGTCCGACGTGCCCTTGAAATGAGTATTGACCGCGAGGCACTCGCAGATGCTTTTGACTATTTCGGATATGACACCGAATCGGGTACACCGATTTCAATGACATCGCGTTGGTATTCGGCTCCTGCAACTCCCAATAAATTTGATCCCGAGGGTGCGAAGGCTTTGCTTGCGGACTATGGAAAGCCCGTGAAGTTCACGATTGAATTGTTGCAGGGTTCACAGTCGACAGTTGATGCCTTGGCGGCAATTGTTGAATACTGGAAACAGGTCGGCATTGAAGCGAAAGTCAAAATGGTTCCCGATCTCGCAACATACGTGGTCAGTGTGATTACAGGAGCATACGAAGCTGTGGCGTGGTTGGCGGGCGAAGGAAGTGATCCCGACGGGAGTTTGTTTGCCATACTGCACACAGGTGGGCCAAGTAACTACTCGCTCTATTCCAATCCAGAGATGGATGCTGCCCTTGACGAGGGCCGAAGCGCTCCAGACGAGGCAACTCGCATGGCAGCATATGCAAAAGCACAAGACTTGTTCCGTTCACAAGTACCGTTCCTTGTGTTGACGCACGGTCAGATGCGAATCTTGGCAACGAAAAATGTGACTGGGCTTACTCAGGCCGCGTTCTTTCCGTCGCGTACTGCTGGCATCAAAGCCAAGTAAATCGCACGCTCCTGATTCAGGGATTTCTGTAGATGCGAGGATTGGGGCAGAGACTCTTACAGATGCTGAGTGTGCTTTTGCTCGTTGCGGCTGGCACGTTCTTTTTACTCGATCTGATGCCCGGAAATCCGGCTATTGCAATTTTGGGCACAAGTGCCACTGCAGAGGGCATTGCCAAAGTTGAAGCCGAACTAGGTCTGGATAAGCCTAGTGTTGAGCGGTTTTGGACATGGGGAACAAACGCGATTCGCGGAGATCTAGGTGTTTCATATCGAGATGGCGAGAACGTGGCAAGCGCAATTCGACAGCGCTTTCCCACCTCATTTGAAATTTTAATTCTCACGCAACTGCTAGCGCTCAGTATTGCTGTTCCGACGGCACTGTATGCCGCATCAAAACCCGGAAAGCGGCGAGATCGGTTATTGACGACGACCTCATTTGGACTAATTGCTATTCCGCAATTTGTGATGGCCCTGACATTACTGATCATCTTCGCCAAACAATTGCAGTGGTTTCCAGCTGCTGATTTTGTGCCTTTAGAAGAAGGGATAATTCGTAACTTACGTTCTCTCGTGTTGCCGGTTTTATCCTTGGGTCTTCCCTTGAGCGGAATTTATTTTCAGGTATTGCGCAATGACCTTATAGTAACGATGACCTCCGACCACATCATGCGAACACGAGCGAGTGGCTTTAGTGAGCGAGTTGTTTTACTTAAATATGCGCTTCGTTCTTCGTCGCTGACTCTGTTGGCGGTAGTCGGGTTGAACACTGCTGGACTACTTGGAGGTGTTTTAATTATCGAGCAGATTTACTCGCTTCCTGGATTAGGCCGCTTTTTGTTTGACGCAGCAACACGCCGTGACATCGTCAAAGTGGAGGGCGCGGTTTTAGTGATTGCCGTCACTTATGTAGCCGTCAATTTGATAGTTGACATTTTGCTTCGTGTTTTTGATCCCCGTGTGCGAGCAGCAAGCTTGGGAACTTCTCGATGAAATCGCTACGCAGTTTCAAACAACGATGGGGGATGCTCGGACTCTTTGCAATTGCGTGGCTGGTTATTCTTGGAGTCTGCGCCCTATTCGGAAATCTGTTCACGGAAAATCTTGACCAGGACCTAAAAAATCGATTGCAGGCGCCGTCATTTTCACATCCATTCGGAACAAACAATCTCGGTGTAGACATGCTTGGTCTGTCAATAAAAGGTGCTCGAATCTCGGTGCTGGTTGGACTTGCAGCCACCGCAATCGGCTTTATCGGTGGAAGTCTTGTCGGACTGACTGCTGCTTACTGGCGCGGGCGGGTTGACCGAGTCATTTTGACCTTTCTTGATGCGTCCGCAGCATTTCCTTCCTTCGTGGCATCGATTTCAGTCGTATTGTTTTTTGGCAAGAGTGTTCGAAACGTCATTTTAGTCATCGGTATTCTCACGATTCCGGTGATTGCTCGCATTGTGCGCGCTGCGTCATTGCCCCTTGTTGAACGTGATTTCGTGTTGGCTGCACGGATGCAGGGCTCAAAACATCTTCAAATTATCCTGCGTGAACTTGTTCCCAACGTCATTCGTCCTCTGCTGGGTTTTGCAATGATCACGGTCGGCATCACAATCTCGGTAGAAGGTGGATTATCTTTTATCGGCGCCGGTGTGCCCGACAATATTGTGACTTGGGGCCAATTGATTGCGAGCGGTCGGGCGACTGTTCAGGATTCACCCCATCTTGTACTGATTCCATCATCATTAATTTTCGGGACAATTTTGGTGCTCAACACGCTTTCCTCCAAGTGGCAACGCGGTCGACCGTTTCCGATTGTCAAAGAGCCTGCAATTGAATCAGTTATCTCTGAAAGCACCACAGGAATAGGACCCGCCATCATGTCGTCTGATGCGATATTGACGATTGAGAACCTCCACACTTATTTTTCGACACCGTTCGGTTCGTTACGCGCAGTAGATGGGGTTTCACTGCAATTGAGGCGCGGTCAAATGATCGCGTTGGTTGGTGAGAGTGGTTCAGGCAAAACGATGTTGGCGCGTAGCATTCTTGGTTTGATTCCGTCACCACCCCGTGTCGCGGGATTACCTGGTGCGGTGATTTTTAAAGGTCAAGACTTGCTTTCTATGAGCACAGATGATTTACGCAAAGTGCGTGGTCGTCAAATTGCGATGATTTTTCAAGATCCGATGACATCTCTGAACCCCGTCATGCGAGTTGGACGCCAGATTGCAGATACTGCCGTCTTGCACCTGGGTCTGAGTAAAAAAGAGGCAAAGAAGCGGGCACTTGAATTATTGATTGAAGTGGGAGTGCCTGACGCCCAAAGACGAATGCGTGCATGGCCACACGAACTAAGTGGTGGCTTGAGGCAGCGTATCGGTATTGCTATTGCGCTTGCTGCTGAACCTGAGGTACTTATCGCAGACGAGCCAACTAGTGCACTTGATGTGACAATCCAGCAACAACTTCTCGACTTGCTTGACCGCCTACGCCATGTTCGCGGATTGTCGGTGCTGTTCATAACGCACGATATGGGTATTGTGGCGAGCCGCGCAGATGAAGTAGCGGTTATGTATTCGGGTCGAATAGTAGAACAAGGCACAACGCACGAGGTGTTCACGAATCCGCGCATGCCCTACACCAAGGCTTTGCTGGCGTCGATCCCCCGCATTGATCAAGTGTCTCATAAAAAACTCGCGGTAATCGGTGGCATTCCACCAATCGCAATTGGTCCACGAATTGGATGCGCATTTGCTCCACGTTGTCCTGATGTGGTCGACAGATGTCGAACCGAGATTCCTTTGCTTGTTGGAGACAAACACAAATCGGCCTGTTTGCTAAATGTCGTTGGCGTGGCATGAAAAGTCCGCGCAATGTCGTGGTTCTGTTGCTGGATAGTCTTAATAAACACGAGATTGGGGCCTATGGTGCTCAACAATTCGATACACCTAATCTGAATCGACTTGCTGCTCGGTCAGTGAAATTCACCAATCACCACACAGGCTCTTTGCCATGTATCCCCGCACGTCACGATATTTTGGTGGGTTCTTGGGATTTTCTATGGAAACCATGGGGCTCAATTGAACTATGGGAAGAAGCAATCACGGCATCGCTTAGGCGCGCTGGAGTCGTGACCAATCTCATTACTGATCATCCACATCTATTTGAAGTTGGTGGAGAAAATTACCATTCTGATTTTACGGCGTGGTCATATGAGCGTGGTCATGAAAGTGATGCGTGGAAAACGCGACCCGATACGAGTTGGATTGGTGCGCCGTCATTTGGGCGTGGCAATACCCACTACGACTCATCTCGTGGCTGGTTTGACGGAGAACAAGATTTTCCCGGACCTCGAACGATGCGCGCGGCGGAACGTTGGCTCTTAGATGATGCACCCCACCATCGTGCCAACGATGAACGATTCATGTTGTTTGTCGATGAGTTTGATCCGCATGAGCCATTTGATACGCCCCCAGAGTGGGCGATGAGATATGACGACACATGGGAGGGACCACACTTAGTGTGGCCACCGTATGCCGTTGATGCTTTGGCAGATGGTGTCATAACAAAACGACAGGCACATCAAATACGGGCACAGTATGGGGCAAAGTTGTCGATGATTGATCATTGGTTGGGGAGAGTACTTGATGCACTTGACACAACAAATGGATGGGACGATACGGCTGTCATCTTGTGTACCGATCATGGCCACTACTTGGGGGATCTTGACGTTCACAATCGCGATATCTGGGGAAAACCCGGTGTGCCTGTCTACAAGGCGCTCGGAGAAATTCCGATGTTGGTGTCATGGCCCGGGGTGGTGGCACAAACATGTGACGCACTGACGACTTCAACAGATATACATGCCACCATTGCTGACATTTTTGCAGTTGATGTATCGCACAAGTCGCACGGAACATCATTGATACCACTCATTGCTAAAAAAACTAATGCAGTGCGTGATTGGCTGCTCACTGGGGTTTGGGGACGCGAAGTACAACTTGTCACAAAGAACTGGCGCTATACCAGGGGACCAATTGGAGAAAATACACCACTGTCAATGTGGTCAAACAGATGGAGCACAATGCCTATCGGGGCGTTTCCTGATGTAAAGATGCCGATGCCAGACGAGCGAGCAGTGCTAGACAAAATGCCTGGCACGACTATCCCAGTTATTAGACAACCATTTCAGGCTGGCGATTTGTTGCCGTTTTGGGCTTACGCCAAACAATACGAGACGATTCTTTATGACCGCCATAATGACTGTCTCGAGACAAAAAATCTGGTGGGCGAAGATGTCGAAGCGGGCGCAATTGAACTACTGCGAGTGGCTCTTTTGGATGTGCAAGCCCCAAGCGAACATTTTGTTCGGCTTGGGCTGAACTGACGAGGTTTAATTCACCTGACGAGTGTGGCCTTCCCAAAAAGATTCGCGCAATTTGAACTTTTGTAACTTGCCTGTTGAAGTGCGCGCGAGTTCAGAACGAAACTCAACCTTCTTTGGACATTTGTATCCGGCAAGTTTTGTTTTCGTGTAAGCAATGAGTTCATCATCGGTCAGGGCCGAGTTTGCAGTCTTAACCACTAGTGCCATCACTAGTTCCCCCCACTTTGGATCAGGAACTCCGATGACGGCCACCTCTGCAACGTCAGGGTGAGAAAATATTGCATCTTCAACCTCAATTGAGCTTACGTTTTCTCCACCAGAGATGATGACATCTTTTTTACGGTCACTGATTGTGAGCACATTATCTGGCCCAATGACTCCGCCGTCTCCAGTGCGGAACCATCCATCTACAATCGCCTTGCTTGTTTCTTCTGGTTGATTCCAATACCCCTGCATAATGACATTGCTTCGCGCCAGTATTTCACCACTAGCGTCAGTTTTTATTTCTACTCCGATTGCTGGAGCACCCGCAGCACTGAGGCGCGATGCACGTTCGGCAGCCGAAAGATTGTCGAGTTCTTCTCGCGGGCGATTGATAGTCAGCAATGGTGCTGTTTCAGTGAGTCCATATATCTGATTGAGTTGCCAACCCAACTCGGTTTCGATCCGCTCAATCGTGCGGGTTGGCGGTGGAGCACCCGCAACGACCATGCGCACCTGACCACGACCGGGGATTTCTCCTTTCCACGTTGTAGCGGCATCAAGAATTGCGTTTGCAACTGCGGGCGCGCAACAAATTAGCGTGACGCCGTGTTTTTCGACACGACGCAGGATTTCTGTTCCGTCAATTTTGCGCAGGATGATGTGTTGTCCACCCATGCCAGTGACTGCGTACACCATTCCCCAACCGTTGCAATGGAACTGGGGCAATGTATGCAGATAGACATCACGATCGTTGACCCCCATATGCCATCCAAAAGTTGCTGAGTTCAGCCACAAGTTGCGATGGGTGAGTTGCACTCCCTTTGGTCGGGCTGTGGTGCCGCTTGTGTAGTTGATTGTCGCCGTCAAGTCTTCGTCTGGTTCCCAGGCGCGAGGTTCGGTGTTGAATTTATAGAGTTCTTCGTCAGAGTCGGTTCCAATCACAAACCGATATTTAGCCTTTACATTGGCTAGTGATTCGTCAAGTTCGGGATCGACGATAAGCACATCGGCTCCGCTGTGCTCCATGATGTATGAAATTTCTTCCGCAACGAGCCGAAAATTAATCGGCACCAGTATTCGACCTGATCCACTAACTCCAAAAAAACTTGTTAGCAGTCGCGCTGAGTTTTGACTTACTACAGCGACTCGCGCACCCTGAGCAATCCCGAGGGCATCAAGACCAGCCGACTGGGCACGAGCGTGGACAGCCATTTGTTGATATGTCTGAGTCCCCCAGGATTTTGCAGGCTGGTCATCTTCGTCGATGAATGCAATCCTTTGGCCGTATACCTGTTCGGCACGACGCAGATGATCGATCACTGTCAATGGCACTTTCATCGTGCACTACCCCCTCAAGATATATTCAAACTTTACTGGTTGGGGATATGTTTTGTGAAAGCGTCAGATGACATTAATGGCGTCAAGTGTTTTGGCGGCAGCGCCTGATGGGTCGGCAGTCAAGGTCACATGCTTACGCCAGTCCGCGCGTTTTGTTGCCCAACTTACAAAGTCGTGTGCTGAACCAGTTGCAGTCGGAAGAGATGTGTTGACTCCGCTCGTGATTACCCAACCATCAGTTCCGGGAGAGAGCGCAAAAGACGACTGACCTGATCCTTCAAAGACAAGGTTCACCCCCTGCGTGCATGTTGCCAATGTGTCCGCACACATCTGTGGTGCTCCGGCAAGCATCCATTCAAGTGTCGCCTTTAATGCGTCAGGATCCTGTGGAAGTGCGGCCGCGGTTGGTATTGCAAAACCGATGTCATGTCGTAAGTGACAGTAATGATCAAAGACAATTGCATTTGCTAGAAGATGCATCGGATGAGCACCAAGATTGGAGAGTGGAATAATTGTTGTGCTCATTGGTGGTTCCTGCAAGCCACTCAACGCAGCAAAACCTAGTTCACTCCATTCATCGTATTCAGCCATGACCTGTTGGGGTGTCCAGTTCTTTCGCGCCTGAACTGGAACCTCTGCATCAACTTCAGCATCTTTTCCGGCCCCTCCTTCGATGCTGTCTGGGCCAGCGATGGAATGAAAGACCGAAGCCATATGACACGCGACGTCTTGTACTCGCCAGTTGGTACAACCAGACGGTGCTTCCCATTGTGCTGGCGTTAATGCGTTGAGTATCTGTTGTGCTCTTGTTATCTCTGAGCGAAGGGCAATGATTGCAATTTTTGACATAGGTCAATACTAGTAGGTCCAAACAAGTCAAAAAACATGAAACAAATGTCTCGGAGTTGACTTGCTAAACCCGCTTGGGAAATTTTCAGGCGCCCAAAGATGAAAGGAATTCATCAATAGATTGGGCGTGTTTCAGCAGCCCGCCTCGCCAATTAGCAAGCCATTCAGGAGATGTCTCATCCGCAATAGACTTTAAATAGTGACGCACGATGTCAGGTATCGCCACGATGCTAGGTGCTAGTTCATGGTACAAACAGAAGTCGCTGCATCCTTGATGTGGGGCATTAGTGATATCAATTCGACGAGAGCGTTGTGCGATTTCATCAACCCGCGATTGTAAGATCATCCACGCTGGATCAGCATCAGTTTTAGCTGGAGTAGTGAGATCTTTTTCTCCGACGAGGAGCAGCGTTGGCTTGTTCAATGACATAAAAAATTCTGGGGTCAACGTCCTGGTGTAAGCCTGAGCAGCAACGGTGGCGCGCACTCGCGTGTCTGGGGTGAATTCGTGCATATATGTAGTTGTTGCCAGAGCCGATAGCCCGCCGTAACTATGCCCGCCAATGAAGATCTTGTTGATGTCAACAGACTGGGGAAGCCATTGTGTTAGTGGAGTCCGTTGGCCAGTGCAGGCATCAATACAAAATCTAATGTCTCCCTGTCGTTGCCGATCATTGGTGACGTCGTCAACATTTGTTCCGAGTAACCAATCAAATAACCCATCGCCTGGGTGGTCTGATGAGACCACAATGTAGCCACGTGAAGCAAGTGCCTCGCACAAAAGGCTGTAGTTGTGGCGTGTGCCGGTGCGACCATGCGACCAGACGATCAACGGATGCAGACCAGTGAGTATCAACGAATTTTCGTGGGCACTTGCAGATTCAAAACGTATCCCTGGAATTATCTCGTACGTTGTGTTTGGTTCACTACTTGATTTGGTGGGGTACCAAATCTCAACACCCAGCATTCGATCATCGCGTTGGTCATCGACAACGAGAGTCGAAATGTGCCCCACTTCGTTGAGCAGTGGCTCAAGGGGTGGGGCCGATGAAAGTAGCAGAGAGAAGACTTTACAGTGTGGGAAACTGAATACGAAGTTCGCGTTTTAATGCTTTGCCTGACGCATTTCGGGGGATAACGTCAACGAATCGGACGCCACTTGGAATCTTGAAGCGTGCCAACTTGCCATCGCAATGAGCAACAATATCTGCCTCGGTCAACGACGCATCTTTTTTAACTATTACAGCGAGACCCGTTTCACCCCACTTATCTGACGGCACACCAATGACCGCCACATCAGCGACCATTGGATGTCCCAGAATCGTATTTTCAATCTCTGCTGGGTAGACATTTTCACCACCAGAAATAATCATGTCTTTGAGGCGATCCTGGATCCAGATAAAGCCCTCATCATCAAGAACCGCAATGTCACCCGTATACAACCATCCATCACGAAGAGCTTCAGACGTGGCGTCGGGTCTATTCCAGTATCCAGTCATGACGTGATCGCCTCGCACAAGCACTTCGCCACCTTCTTCTACGTTGCACTCCGTGCCATCGGGCCGCACAATTTTGACCTCCGTATGAAAGAACGCCTTACCTGTTGAGCCGGCTTTGCGAAGGGCGTCTTCAGGAGTAGTGGTGCATGCAGGTCCACAGGTTTCAGTCAGCCCATATACCTGGTGAATCTCAATTCCCATTTCTTGATAAGCCAAAATAAGAGCTTTTGGTACTGGTGCTGCACCGCTGAGGACCCAACGCAAGGACGAGTGATCATGGATTGACGGGTCAAAAACCATTCGGCATGCGCCGAGCATGGCAGGAACGAGAAGCGCATTATTAATCTTTTCGTCCTTGATTAATTGCCAAACTGCTGACGGGTCAAAGGAGCGCATGAGAATATGGGCCAGTCCTCGGTAAGCAGTCGCCATTGCAGGTGTAAGTGCTCCGACATGAAATAAAGGCATGGGATTGAGGTATCGGTCACCAATGCAGAAGTCGCTTGTTGCATTCAGGGTGATAAGGGCTGCCATCTGGGTGTTGTGAGTGTGCATTACTCCTTTTGGAAGACCCGTAGTTCCTGACGTGTACATGATGTATAAGAGATCATCGTCGGATGCTGTGATCTTGGGTTCATCGATTGATTGGGCTTGAACAAGAGAGTCAAATTGTTTTGCAAACGATGGACTTGAAGCTGTGTCGCCAACATGGATCCAATGGGCAATATCGGTTCGTTTGCCACGAGATTGCAGTTCACTCACGACGGGAAGAAATTCTGCTCCGTAGATCAGAGCAATAGAACCAGAATCTTTCAAGATGAATTCGAGTTCGTCGGGCACGAGCCGCCAATTCAATGGAACAATCACCCCACCAATCTTTGCAATAGCAAAAAATGAAGCAACAAATTCGTGGCAATTCATCATCAATAGAGCAACTCTGTCACCCTTTTTAATTCCCAAGTTGGTGAATGAATTAGCAACTTTGTTAGCCTGCTCATTCAATTGTCGAAACGAAAATCTTTGAGCCTGAGAGACATCAAAAAGTGCCTCGTTATCCGGGTTAAGATTCGCGCGCTTGGTAAGGATTGAGCCTATGTTTGTTTGCATTTCCTGATAATAGAACCCTTGCCTGACAATACACAAATCAACTTCGGCACTTCCACCCTTGTCGAGAGCAAAAAGGGGCGACGTGAATCTCACATAGTTGTAATCAATCTTCGTCTTTGGAATAGGTGTAACACCGCAAAAATGGTACCGATGTGACAGAGTGACATGGTGGTCAGCCAATCTGAGGGTTATTTTGATGTTGTCGTGCTTGGAAGTGCCAATTTCGACTTGGTCGCTAACGTTTCCGAACTTCAGAGGCCTGGCCAAACAATCTTGGCCACGGGGTACGCCGAACATGCTGGCGGCAAAGGTCTGAATCAAGCCGTCGCGTGCGCGCGTATGGGAGCGCGAACTGCATTCATTGGGTGCGCGGGAAATGATGTGATGGGTCACGCACTACGTGAGGTGCTGCAACAAGAGGGAGTCAACGTGTCGGGGTTGAAGATCACCGATACTCCGACTGGTCGTGCGTTTATCTCAGTGGACTCGGCAGGAGAAAACATGATCGTGGTGGTGCCGGGTGCGAACGGATTAGTGGGACTCGGATATGACGTGGTGGTGCCACCCTGTTCGATGATTCTTGCTCAGTTGGAAATTCCCATTGATGCGATTACCAAAGTCTTCAAAGACGCGCACGCCCGAGGAATACGAACGGTCTTGAATCCTGCTCCCGTGGCTGATGTTTCCGAAGGCATGTTGTTGCTCTGTGACGTGGTGGTTGCAAATGAAGATGAAGCAGCACGGTTGGGCGGGGCGCGCACTCTGTTGAACAACGGTGCTCGCGGAGTGGTGACAACCCTGGGGGCCAGAGGTGCAGAGATTGTGACTGCTGATTCGACGACTACAGTTCCTCCTTATATTGTGTCTCCGCTAGACACAACGGGTGCGGGTGACGCGTTCATCGGTGCTCTGTGTGCTGAGTTGACGCGTGGGTCATCTCTTGAAGAAGCAGTTTGCGCTGCGGTCATTGCTGGTGCGCTGGCAACGACCGTGCGTGGGGCTGTGCCGAGCCTTCCCACTCGTGACATCGTTACCAAGGCTCGTACTGCATTGACGTGAAGGCTTACTGCAACTGGAGCCCAAGATGAGAATCGAACTCACGACCTACGCATTACGAGTGCGTTGCTCTACCGACTGAGCTACCTGGGCAAGACGACTTATTCTAACTACGAAACGCCAAAGGTAGCTATGAATTGGGAGGCATCGGTCTCATTTTGGTTCCAGGCAAATAATAACGAGTGGCCCAGATGCCGACTGGGTCTTCACCATGAATTGGCATTCGCCAAGTCACCGTCCGAGTAGTCGCAGCGACAAGATCAATCGCGCACAATGCGCGTGGCTGGTCATCAGTATTATCCACGTAGGCGTTGGCCCAATCCAGGGGTGTATACCGTGATGCAATTGAACGATAGAGATCACGCCATTTTTCATCTTCCCCCGGTTGATGAATCACAACAACAAGTGCTTGATAGGTGATTTTTCGATAGGGCGAATCTTCTTCATCAATGCAGATTGATATTTTATTGTCACGCAGGATGTTGTGCCAAATAATGGCTTGTGAGCGTGGGGTAAAATACAAGAAGTTTTCCTTTACGATGAACCAGAGTGGAAGTACGCGTGGCATTCCATCGGCATCAACAGTTCCAATGCGGGCAAGTTGGCCAGGTTTGCCAAGCAGAGAATTTCTTTCGTCGTTGGTGAGTCGAGGCACTACAAAGTCCTTGGTCGTGCAATGCGTAGTGCCAGCCAAATGAATAAAAACTGAAACGGCAGGCGAGCGTAGGAAACGAATTGTTCAGACGCCGGTTTATCTCGCCAGTCCCACAACATATATAGATTTGCTGGGTAGACGGCAACGAACAGAACAACCGCAGCGTATGCACCTCGGCGACGGGTGGCTGGCCGCAAGAGCATCACTCCGATGATCAGTTCGGCGACACCACTTATGTAGGTCCAAAATGCCTCGTTGGGAGGAAGCCATGGCGGAACAATGTCGTTGAAAAAATCTGGGTTGGCGAAATGTGTAGCACCAGCAAGAAGTAAGAACGACCCCATCACGACAGCGAGAAGATTGGATGTTTTAGGTGCAGATAAACTTTTCATTACAGCAGCTCAGTCGTTTCCAGTTGAGACAACATCAGGACTAGGTGGGCCCAGTGAGGGCAGTGACCAAATCAAATTATGCAACAACAATGACTCGTTGACATTGAGATTAAAACGCTCCATCGCCTGATGTATGTCTGCAATCGCATTGATGTATGCAGTGGGACGGTTGACATTGTTGTTGTCAACTAGTTCGTCCCGATAAGTGCTGGCAACTTCAACTAATCCAGCACGCAATTCGTCTGTGCGGTGGCGGCGCAATTCACGCTTGTGTTTGTCTTCAAGCGCCGTACGACCGCCTTTCTTCATACCGAGTAGGGCCATTTGCTCTTCATACTGAACTATTTCTGCTTCATGTTGTCTTGTCATTGGCTCTGCAGCAGCGGCGATTAGTTCGAGGATTTCTTCAACGATTGTGGCCGTAACAGAGCCTGTGCCGTTAATGCGACGAGGAATTCCGGCAAAACAGTCCCGACGCTCAACAATCTTGTCATCACTGGCGAGCAAACGTGCACGAGTAATGCTTCCATGAGCACTCTTGGTTGCAATCGTGGCGATACCCAAAGGAATTCCCTCGCTTGTGAGGGTTTTGATGATTATGTCATCGTCAAGAGATGCAAAATTAACCACAACACAACGAGATGCGATTGTAACGAGGAGGGGCGTCATTTGATCGGCGAGCAAGATGAAAAATACACCTTCTGCAGGCTCTTCAACAGTTTTAAGCAATCGAACAACGCCAGAGTCCTGCATCAAATTAACTTCGTGTAAGACAATTATTTTGCGATTACTTTCCATTGCCGTCGTGGAAGAGATGCGAATCACTTCTTCGGCATCTTTGGCTAATAAACTTGCGCCCGTTCGGCGGATTTCATGCACATCGGGATGAGAGCCACGCATGACTAGTGAACATGCGCGATCAGTTGGATCTTGAGTTGGCGATAAAAGTGAGGCGGCAAAAGCACGAGCAGCCTCGTCCTTTCCACACCCCTCTGGTCCGATAAGCAAGTATGCGTGCACAGGATTAACACTGGCTTTTTGGAGCTGATTTACCGCAGTCGGTTGTCCAACGACGCTGTCCCATGTAGAGGTCATGAGAGTTCTTTCAGGCGCTGAGTTACTGCTGTCCGAATAGCCAATTCAACATCGTCTTTAGGTTGTGTGCCATCAATAATGATCCAATCACTCTCCGATTGAATGAGGGTCCGGAAACCGTCATTGACACGCGAAAAAAAATTAAAGCCTTCGCGTTCGAAACGATCGGGCGTGCGCTTGGCAAGACGGTCATTGAGAATATCGGTTGGGACTGAAATAAAAATCACGATGTCTGGCAGATGTCCGCGAAGCGCCCACTCACTGATGCTGCGGAGAGTTGCAATATCGAGTCCACGACCAAATCCTTGGTAGGCAATGGTTGAAAACACGCTGCGATCACTGACGACATGTTGATTGCGACCAAGTGTTGGTTGAATTACTTCGGCAAAGTGCTGGGCGCGATCAGCCGCCATGAGAAGAGCCTCTGTCCGAGGATTCATGTCGGTGCTGTCGGGGTCGGACAAAATGCCCCGAAGGAGCGTGCCGATGCGGGTTCCACCTGGCTCCCGAGTCAAGACAGCATTGAGATGAGTAGCAAGGCGCACTGCATGAGTGCTTTTTCCACAACCCTCAAGACCTTCAAGGGCGATGTAGCGCGCAGTAGTCATCTATTAATCATTAGCAGGAATATGTTGCACTTTTGATTTCGTAGCCTTTTTCTTGGCAGGGGGCTTTTTCTTGACAGAGGTTTTTTTTGCTACAGCCTTTTTCTTGGCAGGACCCCGCTTGCTGGTGCTTTTCTTTGGTCCTCCATTGAGTTCAATATATTCACGACGCAGTTGCAGAAGTTCAAATGCCCGCTCATTGGTCATTTCTTCCAGACGATCTCCGCGAGTGAGACCAGCATTTGTTTCACCATCCGTGACGTAATCCCCAAAACGACCTTCTTTGGCGACAACTGGTTTCCCGCTTGCTGGGTCGTTGCCAAACTCCTTGAGCGGTGGCTTTGGCGCGGCTCTTCCTCGACCAAACACGCGAGGTTGTGCCAAGAGAAGAAGCGCTTCCGAAAGTGTGATGGTGAGTAACTGCTCTTCGGTTGTAATGGAACGACTTTCTTTACCCTTGCTGACATAGGGCCCATATCGACCGTTTTGTGCGGTGATGATTTCACCGTCGACTGGATCTACGCCAATCGTTCGGGGAAGTGACAAGAGATCTTGTGCATCGCGCATTGTGATGCGATCAATATTCATCGTCTTAAACAGGGAAACCATCTTTGGTTTTTCCATGCCCGTGGGTGGTTCGTCCATTGTCCCCCACTGCACATAGGGCCCATATCGACCAGATTTTGCAAACACGGGGAAATTTTCCAGTTCACCTATCGGCGTGTCACCTTTTGGGGCCGCCAACAAGACAATCGCCGCCTCAAGAGTCAGTTCATCTGGTGTCATTGTGTCCGGCACTCCAGCGGTATTTTCACCACTACGAACATACGGACCATACAAACCAGGCTTGACAATGACGTCTTCACCCGTTGCTGGATTGGCACCTAATATAAAGGTATTGAGCAAAGCAGCATCAATGGTGTCGAGATTGTTGGAGACCACCGCTTTTAAGCCCGGCAAATGTGGATCGTCCTCTACTCCCCAGTAGAACTTTTTGAGCCACTCCTCTTTTTGTTGCTCGCCACGAGCAATAGCATCTAGGTCCTCTTCAACGCCGGCCGTGAAGTCGTAGTCAATCAGGGCATTGAAATGATTTTCCATCAACTTAATGACAGAGAATGCTGTCCATGTCGGAACGAGCGATGTTCCTTTTTTCCAAAGATAATGACCGCGATCCACCATTGTGGAAATAATTGATGCCCAAGTACTTGGACGACCGATACCTTTTTCTTCGAGTTTCTTGACAAGGGACGCTTCCGTGAAGCGTGCTGGTGGGGTCGTTGCATGTCCTAGAGCGTCGTATTCACTGACGCGGAGTTGTTCGCCAACTTTTAGTGGTGGCAGTAACAAAGTGTCTTCTGCGTCATCTTTTTGATCTTCTTCGTCAACTGACTCTTCATAGGCTTGGCGATAGCCGGCAAAAGTAATCGTGGTTCCACTTGCACTGAATTCGCACTCGCTCCGCACTGAGCCTATTGATGTCGCAGTCATACGAATGCTTACCGTCACCCCGACTGCATCTGTCATCTGTGATGCGAGGGTTCTTTGCCAAATCAAGCGATAAAGACTGAGCTCTTGTTGTTTGAGGTCGTTTTGTAGTTGCTCCGGCGAACGCAACGGAAGAGCTGGTCTAATCGCTTCGTGAGCCTCTTGGGCGTTTTTTACTTTGGATGAATAGCCTCGCGGTGACGAGGGAAGATACTGAGCGCCGAAGTCACTTTTTATATGCGCGCGAATATCACTGATTGCGTCTGCACTGAGGACAACACTGTCGGTTCGCATGTAGGTGATATAGCCACGCTCGTACAAACTTTGGGCAGTGCTCATCACTTGGCGCCCAGACAGTCGCAACTTACGACCACCCTCCTGTTGCAGGGTGCTTGTCATAAAGGGTGGCTTAGGGGAGGAACGGTATGGCTTTTCTTCAACGCTTCGCACTGCGAGCGGAATATCTTGAAGTCCAGAAACCAAAGTCTTTGCTCGTGCCTCGGTAAGAACTAGGACATCTTGCTTGGGTTTTCCACTTTGATCAAAATCCTTGCCGCTGGCAAGGCGAGAACCATCAACGGCAATGAGTTTTGCGGTGAAAATTGGCTGAGTATCAACGGTCGCCTCAATATCAAAATAAGATGCGGCCTGAAATGCAATTCGTTCGCGTTCCCGTTCAACAACCAATCGCAAGGCAGGACTCTGTACGCGCCCGGCAGAAAGTCCACGATTTACCCGACGCCATAAAACAGGAGAAACTTCGTATCCGTATAGGCGATCTAAGATGCGGCGAGTTTCTGCCGCGTCAACGAGTCCGTAGTCAATTGCGCGCGGGTTGGCAACGGCTTCAAGGATTGCCTGTTTATTAATTTCGTGAAACACCATTCGATGAACTTCAACCTTGGGCTTGAGCTGTTCAAGCAAGTGCCACGAGATTGCTTCTCCTTCGCGATCTTCGTCCGTCGCAAGGTAGAGAGCTGATGCGTTTTTCATCAGCAACTTGAGTTCTTTGACGACTTCTTTGCCGCGAACGGTCAACTCCCAGTTGGGCTTGAAGCCGTTCTCAACATCTACGGCCAGACCCTTGCTTGGCAGGTCGGCAATGTGTCCAACAGACGAGCGAACATCAAACTCAGACCCTAAGTACTGAGCAATAGTTTTTGCTTTGGCGGGGGACTCAACGATGACTAATGGCTTGGACATGACTGCTTAGGGATAGGTGATAACACCCACCGTTGTCAAGGCAATGCGGGCAAACGCTTATTGCACTAGGGCAAGAGCGGGGGTCAAACGGGGATTGGCGGTACCGTTCGGGTTGATGAAACTCAATTCTTCGCCCGACGACGTGAGCCCAACGCCGCCCCTTGTGGGACGAGTCACTCGTCTTGACAGAGGGTGGAGCACGGTGTTGTTCCAAGACTCGATGGTGATGCGCGTGCGCAACTTCGGAATTGATATTGCCGTCGGAGATCGTGTGCATGTAACCGCCGACGGCGAAAAAATTTCGGAGGTCTTGCTGCGGAAGAGTGCCCTCGTGCGTCGGGCATCATTCGAGGGAGCACTTGCCATGCGGCATGTCGTCGCTGCCAATATTGACACCGTATTTTTGGTGCATGCTGCATCATCTGCACCGAACCAGCGTCGGCTGGAGCGCGAACTTATTCTTGCTTTCGATAGCGGCGCTGCACCAGTGATTGTGTTGACCAAGAGCGACATTGCCGAATCAAGCCATGTTGTCGCACTTGTAGATGCGTTGACGGAAGTTTCCGCGGGTGTTGCGATACACGTCGTGAGTGGAACAACTGGAGATAATGTCTCTTCCCTCCGTGAATATGCCACCGACGATAAAACGATCGCCTTGATGGGTGCCAGCGGTGTAGGCAAATCAACATTGATCAACGCCCTCGTTGGCTATGCAGTGCAACGCACGGCAGGAGTGCGTGAAGGTGACCAGCGCGGACGACACACCACGGTCGCCGCCGAACTAGTTGCGCTACCAACTGGTGGTTGGCTACTTGACACTCCTGGTTTGCGCGCGGTTACATTGTGGACGAGTGGTCAGGGAATAGAGCGGGCGTTCCCGGACATCTTTAGTCTGGTTGACAACTGCAGATTTAGGGATTGTAAACATCAAGACGAGCCAGGTTGTGCTGTTCAGCAGGCAATCATAAATGGATCCTTGCCCGAGATTCGACTTCAGAGCATGCGTCGACTAGTTGCTGAAGAAGAGGCAGTAGAACTTGAACAAGAAGAAAAAGAAAAGTCCTATGACAAGCGTGGCATGCGCCGACCTGCGACGGACAAGAACTCCTAGTCTTTCCTAAGAAAAATCAATACCCACGATTGCTCCGCGTGTGGGCGCGTCAAGCACAAAAGTCTTGGCATTATGGTCATCGGCACACTGCTGCACAATGGCAAGACCCAGTCCAGAGCCCGGCAATGAGCGCGTTGCGGAGGCGCGGTAGAAGCGATCAAAGATATGTGACTTGTCTTCATCTGTGATTCCAGAGCCATGATCTCGAACGTGTACCCGAGCACCATCAACTACGACCTCAATATTTTCTCCCCCAGGACTGAACTTAATTGCATTATCAATGAGGTTGCTGATTGCTCTCTCAACTTGTTGTGGTCTGACCTGCAGCACCGCAGGGTTAATGAGTTGGATCTGAATTGTTCCCGTGGTGCGACGACTGACTCGTGCCACAATGTCGCTGACTAATTCGGCAAGGTCAATTGATTTGGGAGTTTCAGCCTGTCGGTGGTCGGTGGCTAGTGCGCTCAGTTCTGAACTGAGATCGGCAAGTTCGTCAACTTCAGCACGCATATCGGCGAGTATTGCAGTTCGATCTTGGTCAGAAAGTGAAGATCGCTCAAGCAGTTCTGTATTGGCACGCAGACTCGTGAGCGGCGTGCGTAATTCGTGGCTTGCGTCTTGAACTAGTTGGTTTTGTCGATTTAGGCTGGAGCGCAGAGCTACAAGCATGGCGTTGAAACTAATTGTAAGTTGACGCACTTCAGAATCTCCGCTGACAACGATCTCACGATCAAGATTCTGTGTTGCTGCGATTGACTCGGCAGCGAACGCTAATTCTTCGAGGGGTTTACTGGTGCGACGAGCGAATAACCAGCCCAAAAAAGTGGCAGACATGAATCCGATTAGTGCAATCAATGCAAACCACCGACGCATTCCCTCACGTGCATTTTCAATATCTTGTATATCTCTACCGACTTTGACAACGGTGCCGTTGGTGAGTGGAACCGACAAAACTCTGTAGGTACGCTGCGCCGTTGTAAACGTGCTGCGGTGATAACCAATTTTATTTTTCAACAAAACTTCATCGTCAGCGGTAAATGGAAGTTCTATAGGGCCAGCACTGGCGACAACAACCCCGTACCTGTTGATAATTTGTGAGACGGTGTCGAACTCGGCCTGCAGGAGCGAATCTGAGAGCGGACGTCTGCGTCGTTGTCTACCGACTTGTTGATCTGAACTTGCTAGTCCCCGCGAAATAAGTTCTACTCGCGCATCAAGAGCCTGGTCTACCTCATTGCGTAACTGACGAGAGGCGACAATATAAGCACCACTGCTGACGGCAATTACCACCAACAGAACCAGTGATCCGGTGAGAAGTGCAAAACGAGTTCGAAGAGTCATTTTGCCCGCACCATGTATCCGAAACCGCGAACCGTGTAGACCAAACGGGATTCGTTTTCTTGTTCTGTTTTGCGACGAAGGTATCCAATATAGACATCGAGTGATTTTGAATTTGTTTCAAAGTCATATCCCCAAATCTCTTCATAAATTTTCTCACGAGACATTACGATTCCTGGCTCTCGCATCAGTAGTTCGAGTAAATCAAATTCGGTTTTCGTAAGTTGAAGCGTTCTTTGACCACGTTTTACTTCGTGTCGCATCGTGTCAAGAGTGAGATCTCCGACATGCAATTGTTTCGCGTCAACCGCAGAGTAATTGCGCCGTAGTAGCGCGCGTACTCGGGCAAGCAGTTCGTCAACGGCAAATGGCTTCACTAAATAGTCATCGGCACCCGCGTCAAGGCCTGCCACACGGTCGCCTACTTCGTGACGAGCCGTGAGCAACAAGATGGGAGTTGAGATTCCGCGATGACGAACTTCGCGACAAACTGTCAGCCCATCAGCGAACGGCATCATGACATCAAGAACTGCTGCGTCAGGCTTTTGATGGGTCAGTGCCTCAAGGGCAGCTGCACCGTCGTTGACGGTGATGACGTGGTAGTCCTCAAGTTCGAGCACTCGCTGGATAGCCTTGCGCACAGAGGGATCGTCCTCGGCAACTAGCACTCTGACGGCGATTGGAGTCATTCCCATGGCAAGAAAGGTACTCAACCTGGGTACTGTTCATTGATTTTTAACTATATGGGGTCTGATTCTTTGACAATTCTTACCAAACTAGGGTCTGCTTCTTACCTGTAAGTCGCAAGATATCCACGCCCCACAACCGTGGGTTCCCTGAAAAAGAGAGAGTCACAATAATGAAAAAATATTCCCAGTTCACAAGAGTTGCAGTAGCCGCCGGACTCGTGCTGAGCAGTGGTGCCGCAGTTCTTGGTGTCACAAGTATTGCAAGTGCCAACGGAAGTTCATCTTCATCATCTGCTTTGGCTAGACCATCAAAGATCTCACACAAAGCACCAAATTCTGAGTCACTTGCTAAAGTTCTGAAACTTACGTCAGCTGAACTGCGAGCACAGATGAAGTCAGGCAAGTCACTTGCCGATATCGCCAAGGCTCAGAATGTGGCGATTACTGCAGTGACCGCCGTGCTGATCTCTGATTTTAAAGCGCACCTTGATGCAGGGGTCGCTAGTGGGAAACTTACGCAGGCCCAAGCGACAGAAAAATTAGCTGGTTTCTCCGCGCGTGTCACTGACATGGTTAACGGTGTTCGACCAACTGGTGGCAAGCACGGTGGCAAGCACGGTGGCAAGCACGGTGGCAGGCACGGTGGCAGGCACGGTGGCAGGCACGGTGGTGGCTATCAAGGTACAACTACCACGGCTTAAAGAAGTGCGGAGCAGTTCACTTCAAGTCAAGGGATATTGGCGGTTCTTGCAACATTGATGAAGACGCGCGAATAGCGATCTTTGGTAGCACTCCAGAAAGTAATACCAGGTTGATGCGGCGGTGCCAAGCAACTGAGACGGTGACAAGACCGTCAACCGTGGTGGTGTCAACATCGGCTTCATCGCCGAGTATGCGCTGCACTAATTCAGAGGCGCTCGCCTGCGGGTCTGGTGCTGTGGATGCTGCTCGGACTGCGATGCGCGATACTTCAAGAGCCCGAAAATGATCCGTGATGACAAGTGCAATTTCTAAAAGTGCAAAACCAAGGCACACAACGAGGGGGAGAAGCAAAGCAAATTCAACAGTTGCTTGACCCCGCTCTTTTTCGAATGGGTTTTTGCGCATCAAAATGCGTTGGTCGCTCGATCAATGATGGTGTCGATAATGCTGTCAAAAAGTGAGCCAATCTTTCCACCGCCATCTCCAGATGTTGCCCAAGTAATAACCAAGATTGCAATTACTGCTGCAACCAACAAAATAAGCGCGTATTCGGTAGTGGCCTGTCCACGCTGCCAAAGCCTGGTTTGCAAACGAGAGTGAAACTTAGATAAATGCATTAGTTGTCTTTCTTGATAATGAGTGTTGATGGTGGAGGGGGAGTATCTTGCAGCGATGAGATAGCCCGACCCACGAGTGGGGTGATGCTTAGCAAAATAAAAGAGGGCAATGTGCAGAACACCAATGGAAATGTCAACCGCACGGGCAATCGCCGTATTTCAGTGTCAAGTTGCCGAACGCGTTGTAAGCGTGCCTCGTCACTCAGACGCTCAACAACAGAGATCACGGGTAATCCATCAAATGACGAGGTACGAAGAATGTCAACAAGCGGTATTGACTGTGGACCAAAAATAATTGTCAATTGAGGCAAAACATCACCCACTGACTCGCCCATATCAAGGCGATGAGTGACAGCGTGAAGACGCACTGCAACATCGGATGGCAAAAGTCGTTCACTGATTGCGAGAGCCTCAGATATTTCAAGACCAGAACGAATCGTGACAAGAATGATGTCAACAAGATCTTGAAATGCTTGATTTAGAGCAACGTCTTGGCGTCTCATGTGATCGCCTTTGTTGTGCGGCTAATCCAACGCCAACCAACATAATTAAGAATGATGCCAACGACTAATACTAAAATGAGTGCGGGCGAATCAAGAAAAAAACTGACTCCTGTTCCAGAAAATGAAGACAAGACAAGAATCGCAATGGGCAAAATAGTTAACACTTGCGCTGATAAACGCGCCTGTGAAGTTGCAACCCTAAGATCTTGCCCAAATGCCCAACGGTCACGGTGTGAACGAGCGGCGCGCTCTAGTGCGGCCGGAATAAATGAGCCTCCAACATGGGCGACCGAGAGCGCCGTCGCTGCTCTTGCGAGGACAGGATTGGTCCAGTCGTTGTGCTCTTGTAATGCAAGTGGCACATTGCCGTTGAGACGTGCTTGGCGAGCTGCTCGTTGCCAGTGTTGTGAAATCGGTGGGCAATGATCAACGGCATCACAAAAGGCGTCTACGTTTGAGCCACCAAGACGCATGCGTCGAGCGATGTCGTCGAGGCACTTGGCGACATCAGCTTCACCAAAGTCACTCAAGTTTGCTGGTGCTCCTAGATTTTTTGCTTGTTGCCGTGTGAACAAGTGAGCTCGGACACGGCGTCGATCACACCAGATAAAAAATGGATAGGTCGTGAGTAACATCACGGATGCAAAGACACCCACAAATATCATTTATCGAAGTGGAGCACTAATGACGCTCGGTGAGCTCGGCGATAATCACGCCACCGCTAACGATTTGTCGATGTTGGTTGTTGTTCTTTGAGATCTGCACGATGTCAGTGATGCGGCGAGATCCGTCAGTAGTTTTGCCGAGATGTATGACGATGTCGATGGCACTATGAATAAGGTGTCGTACGGCAGTGACATCAATATTTGGAATAGCTCGCAAGAACATTGTCTCGAGCCGGATCATGGTGTTTGCCACACCATTGCTGTGCACGCTTGTCCATGAGCCATCGTGGCCGGTGCTCAAGGCGGTCAACATATCGACTACCTCGTTACCCCGAACTTCACCAACGATTAATCGATCTGGGCGCAACCGTAGCGCTGTTCGAACTAAATGAGTGAGGTCGATGGCACCATTGCGCTCTGAGTTTTCGGGACGCGCTTCAAGACGAACAACGTGCGGTTGCTGGATGCGCAATTCAGCGGTGTCTTCAATAGTGATCACTCTGTCTCGCGGATTTATCAACGCCCCAAGTGATGCCATCAATGATGTTTTGCCAGATGATGTCGGGCCAGAAATAACTACGTTGAATCGCGCATCAACGATGTGTTGCAGGATCGGGGCGATGTCTTGTTGGCAAAATGCTCGGAGAGGCAAAACATTGTCACTGAAACGGCGCACACACAAAATGCCACCATCTATGGCAATCGGTGAAATGACCGCACACACACGAGCACCGCTTGGTAGTCGAGTTTCCACCGTGGGCGACAAATGATCAATTCGTCGTCCGACACGCCTCAAAAGTCGTTCCACGATGACGTCAAATTGTCCAGGTGCAAGGGGTTCAGTGGCGCGAATTCCGTCAGCATCTTCAACCCACACATGACGACCGCTCACCACCATCACTTCATTAATTGTGGGGTCATCTACGTAACGCTGCAGCGCGCCAAGTCCGGTGAGGTCGGCGAGGACTTCATTGATTACTTGTCGTCGTGATTCTGCAGTGCTGAGCGGAGAAATGCGACGCAACGCAGGTTCTGCATTTTGCTCAGGGGGCCCATCCGTGGCAATCAAAACCTCACGTAATTGTTCCACCAAAGAACCTTGTGTCTGCATTAGTTCAGGGGCAGATGGCGTTGTAGTAACTGTGGAAGTCGACTGGCCAAGAGTCCTGCATCAACTGCTCGAGAAATAGCGGGCTCATATGGAATATTGGCTACGACTGGAAGAGTCAACACGGATGCGATGTCTTTACTCGTCAATGCTCGGCCTGGTTCTTCAATCAGCACGATTCCGTGTGGTCGTTGATCGTTGATTGCCCGTCGCAATGACAGGTAACACGGACGCGTGACGAGTAGTGATTGTTTTGCTCGGTCGTGGATGTCTTGGGGCAACACACGTGTGCCTGCATCAATGACAACTGGCATTGGAAGTGAGAGGAGAACATCTGCAAGTTGCTTCCAGCGAGGGTTTCCATTGACAAGATCACCTCCGCGATGAATCACAATCAATCCGTTGTCAGCAGGCGAGCCCAGAAGCAACAATGATTCACCATCGGCAAGGCTCTCTTGGTCGAGCCACTCATTTATGCCTGGACCAACTGGCTCTGCCATACCAAGTGCAGCAGGGGCATCACCACAGAGATCTATCAACACGGCCCGCCCGCTCTGAAGCGCCATGGCAAGCGCAGTTGCGGCCGCAGTCACCGTGGTGCCGCTTCCCCCCTTGACCGAATAAAAAAGATGCATCGCTGATTACCTCTTGCCTGAAAGACAAGATGTGTGCGGCAAGGTGTTTGGCGGGAAATCTAGAGCACAATTTCGTTGCGGAGACTCAAACCTGCGGCGCGCCGCTTGACATTTTCAATAAAAATCAGAGCAGCACGATGATGAGACTGTGGCGTTGTTGCCGAATTATGCGGTGTGATAATCACATTAGGCATATCCCATAATGCGCTTTCAGTCGGAAGTGGCTCAGTCTCAAATACATCAAGACCTGCCCCGCCAAGATGTCCTGATTGCAGCGCAGCAATAAGTGCGGGTTCATCAACCAACTCTCCTCGCCCAACATTTATAAAACATGCACCCGGTTTCATTGATGCAAAAATTTGGGCATTGATAATCCGCCGCGTGTCGGCATTGAGCGGTAGCGCTACGACAACCCAGTCAGCTTGAGCGAGTACGGCTGATAAATCAGTCATTGAATATGTTGGGCATGATTCATCGCCGCGCGGAGTACGTCGACAAGCAATGACATTCATGTCAAGGGCATGAGCCAGTCGCACCACCTCTTGACCAATGGCTCCCAATCCGATCACAGCGATCGTTGTTCCTGGAAGTTCTTGAAAACTGCGTTGTTGCCATTCGTGACGCTGTTGCGCTCGCTGCCACTCGGGCAGATTGCGACTGAGGGCGAGTAAATACATGACGACTGTTTGTGCGATAGGAGACGAAGAAGCCCCGGCAGAATTCGTGATGCGGATTCCACGCTCTAACATTGTTTGGAACACAGGACTATCAACCCCTGATGAAAAAGTGTGTAGCCATTTTAAGTTGGGTGCTTTGAGAATTGAGATCATCATCTCACGAGTGCGCAATGGCCAAACATCGCCGGAGAAAAATGCTGTCGTGATTCTGTCCAATATTTTGGCTGGAAGTGGCTCCGCGGATGTGAGCAAAATTGGCTCAATTGTCGGATCTGCGTTCAGCAGTTCTATACCGTAACTTTCCCAAACGGTATCGCTGACAAACATCACATGTGATTGCACATTATTTTCCATACCCTAAGACTACGAAGCAAGTAACATAATGCGGTGTTGTTGATTCTTTCTCCGATGTTTTTTATTGTGGGATTGATAAACCCCGCACACATAGGCTCTGGTGATTCAGTTCAACCCACCGACACCGTGAGTATTATTCGGTCGGTGACTCCAGAACCACGGGGTGCGATAAGTGTGAGCATTGTTGGTGGCGATACTTTCGTAAGGGTGAAATCTAATGGTGCAGCGGTGCAAATACCTGGTTACGAGAATGAGCCGTATCTAAAAATTGATGCCAATGGAATCGTTTCGGTAAACGAAAGGTCAATTTCTTCATTTGTAAATTCCACACGATACGGCGCAACGCAACTACCCGATATCACATCACCTGCTCCTGCCGTCTGGAGAGTTGTCGCGCGAGATGGCACCGCAATATGGCATGACCATCGGTCGCATTGGATGAGCGCCAAACGACCAGCAGTGATTGATTCTGAAGGAACAGTCCTAAATTGGCAGATTCCAATCATTGTCAATGGCACAACGACGGTTATCGCAGGCACCCTTTATTTGCAACGCTCAGCATCAGCATGGTGGTGGCTTTTGGGGATCCCGTTGTTATTAATCGCTGCGGTGGCGACATCCCTTCAACGTCAGCGCAGTGCTGTTGTTGCTTTGGTTGTGTCACTGGCAACACTGATAGTCGGATGGTTTGAGTATGTAGGACTGCCAGATTCAGTACGCACTGCTCCAACGATGATTGTTTTTTCTGTCATTTCAATGTTCATTGCAGTATTTGCACTGCTAAGAAACCGAGATGATTCTACAGACGGCGCACTGTGTGCAGGTTCGGGCATGGTAATGATGCTTCTTGCATGGTTAGTGCGCGAGCAAATATATCGCGCTTATATTCCAGGTCTTGACGCAGAATGGTGCGCCCGAACAGTGATTATCGCATGCCTATCGAGCGGATTGGTGCTAACACTTGATGGGGCAAGGAGGGTGTTGCGCTAAACAGATAGAAGGTCGCGTGCACCAGTGTCGCTACTGGGGTGTCGCAACTTACTCATTGCGCGCGCTTCAATCTGGCGAATTCGCTCGCGAGTAAGATTGAAATGATCTCCGACTTCTTCGAGGGTGCGCGGTTCGCCTTTGCCATCTAGACCAAATCGCAGGCGAAGTATTTCGCGTTCACGTTCATCAAGCGGCGCTAGAAGGCGTTGGATTTCCTCTGGCAACAAAGCAGTCGCCGCAACTTCAAATGGCTGGTCAGCAGCGTTGTCCGGTACAACATCACCGAGTTCAGCGTCACCGTCTTCGCGCAACGGTTCAGAGAGTGATAGAGGCTCGGCGGCAAAGCGCAATGCTTCAGTGACCTTGTCCTCTGGCATTTCAACTTCACGGGAGAGTTCGGCAAGGGTGGCTGGACGACCGAATTTTAGTTCCAGTCTTGATCGTGCTTTTTGCAAACGTGCAAGCGTGTCACCAGCATGAACTGGTAGACGAATCGTTCGACCCGTGTTGGCGATTCCACGGGTGATCGCCTGACGGATCCACCATGTTGCATAGGTTGAAAATTTGAATCCCTTGCGCCAGTCGAATTTTTCGACAGCATGCATTAGGCCGAGATTTCCTTCTTGAATCAGGTCTAGCAATGGCAAGCCAGATGCTTGGTACTTCTTGGCAATTGACACCACGAGTCGCAAGTTGGATTGAACAAAGGCCCGCTCGGCGATTTCGCCATCACGTTGTGTGCGACGAAGTTCGCGTTTTTGTTGAATGGTCACTTTTTTTGTAGCCGCAAGTTTTTCGGCCGCAATTTTGCCTGACTCAATGGCTTTAGCCAAACGAACTTCGTCATCTTTGGTGAGCAGTGCGTACTGACCAATGTCGGTAAGGTAGAGGCGAACAAGGTCTTCGTCGTCGCGGTCAACTCGATCTTTGGCCACCGTCACTCCGAAGCTATTTACCGGTCACTGGGGCGGACCGCGTACGGGCAGGATACCCAAATCGTCCGCCCACTACACCGCAACTCTGCTTGTTCTGTCAGAGTTAGGGTCATGACCCAAAAACAAGCCGACTCTGATTTCGGGGCTGAAATCGAACTTGTGGTCGTGACAATCACGCTGGATGCCAGCGATCTGGGGTCTTTATTGGCTATTTTGTCCAAATATGTAGTGCTATCGCGCATGGAAGCAGGGTGCCGAAACATAGATTTGGTGGCGTCTGAGACCCAACACGGTCGCGTCTTGTTGATTGAAAAGTGGGATTCTCCTGAGGCCCAGATTGCCCACTTTGACGGCAAAAACATGGTGGAGATGGCTAGAGCCTGCGATGGGATTCTGGCTGGCGCCCCTGTCGTTGATCTCTGGTCATCAATAACTGCCCATGATTTGACTTAGGTGAATACGCAGGGGCTCTGAGTTATTACTACTATTAAAGATATGACAAATCCCCTGTTGAATGAAAAATCCATGAGCACTGCGGTGCAACGCTCTGAAGGTAAGTCCGGCTGGGCAGCACCGTCTCAAGCCCCAGGTCAATGGAATGCACCAATAACTGACGGACCTGTAAGTGGCTGGCAAGGCAAGACGATGACGGCGTCGGGCACAGCAAGTGCGACGTTGATGCTACTTCTTCTCCTGATTGCGTCGGCGAGTGTTACTTGGATGTCAATATCTGAGCCGACACCTGGTGTTGTCACATTTCCAGCCGGATGGGTGATTGGCGGTCTCGTCGTTGCACTAATTTGCGCGTTGGTATCAATGTTTAAACCACCGTTGGCGCGGGTGCTTTCCCCTGTGTACGCAATTGCCGAGGGAATTGTCGTTGGCGCATTGAGTCGCGCCTATGAAGCACAGTACAACGGCATCGTATTGCAAGCCGTCGGTGCCACGCTTGGTGTTTTTGTGATGATGCTGGTGCTTTATCGCACGCAAATAATTAAAGTAACTGATCGCTCTCGTCGCATCGTGTTCGGAATGATGATGGGATTGATGGGCTTCTACTTCATCTCGTTTATCTTTGGAATGTTCGGAGCAATGCCATCTTTCTTGAATGACTCGAGCCCACTTGGAATATTGTTCAGCGTATTTGTGGCAGGACTCGCCGCCTATAATTTGGCGCTTGATTTTGACATGGTCGAATGGGGTGAGCGAAACAAGATGCCCGCCTACATGGAGTGGTACGGCGCTCTCAGCATCACCATCACATTGGTGTGGCTCTATCTCGAGATCTTGCGTCTGTTGTCGCGCCTCCGCGACTAGATATTTTGCAGAAAGTTCTGTAGTGCCGCGTTGAACAAATGTGGTTGTTCTTGTTGGGTCCAATGACCTGCGTCTGGGATTATTGCGCTGCCACGAAAATCAGGCAATGTTGCCGCCATTGTGTCAATTGCTGTGGGGTTCATTAAATTAACGGGGTCATCAGCGCCGGTGATGAAAAATGACGGCATTGAGATTCTGCTGGGTGATAAATCTTTTGTGATGTCATAGTTGGCATCAAGATTGCGGTAATAGCTGACTGGTCCAAAGAAGCCTGAGTGTGCGTACTGCCTGGAGTAGTAATCCAAGTCGGCAGAAGTGAGCCAACGCCACGGAAGCGGCGGCGGCGTTGTTGCTCGGGAGATGAATCCAGTTCCTTTCATCGGGGGCAACTCATCGGGAATACCAGGAAAGCCATCTTTTGATGCCATCCACAACACCTTTGACATTGAATCACGGGGATCAGCATCGAGTTCTTGTTCGGCTGGCCCGATGTCTTGAAAATAACTCATATAGAAAAATCGATCACCAAACGCTGCTTTAAAAAGTTCAGTAGGGCGCATCGGCCATTGAGTGAATCCAACACTTACGCCAACCACGGCTTTAACTCGCTCTGGAAAAAGTCGGGCAGTATCCCAGACGATGAGGGCACCCCAATCATGGCCAACAAAAATTGCCTGATCGTGACCTTGCTCATCAACTAGGGCACATAGGTCTCCGGCTAAATTTTTGATTCCATAGAAAGAGACGTCGCGGGGTGCACTGCTTTGCCCATACCCTCGTTGATCGGGGGCAATAACGTGATAGCCAGCCGCAGCAAGTGGTTCCATCTGGTGGCGCCAGGAATAGGCACTTTCTGGAAACCCATGACTCAGCAAAATTAATGGTGCACCCGCATCACCTGCTTCGGTGAGATGCAGGGCTGCACCGTTTACGCTTGCGACGCGATGCCGAAGTGACGATGTCATTGGGCTAGGGCGACTGCTGTGTCAGAGATACTTTGCAATTGATCCCAAGTTAGTTTGTCGGAGTTCCAGATTTTTTCGAATGCCCGATCACTCGCATCATTAAATCCGTGTCGATTGCGAAAGTTGTAGAGCCATCTTTGACGATTAATTTCAATATCGTGACGCGAAAGCCTTCCCACGCAGTACGTTTCCCAGATTGCAACTTGCATCAGTGTCAGATCTTCATCAGCGGGAGCGTCGGCGAATTCAGGGGATAAACGATCACTCACTTTCAATAAAATTCGGCCGAGTGACTGAGTTGTTGCCGGTTCGCTTTGTTGGCGGGGACGACTGAAGTCCTCAAAGGCACCACTTTGAATATTTATGACGATGGGATCTCCGAACTCAACATGCATTTTTCCAAGTGGGGTGGTTTCATTGATGTCAATTCGTATATTTTGATCCTCAAGACCAAATATTCCAATCAGACGCTGCGCTATTCGTAAAATATATGCGCTATCAAACGAGACAAATGTAAAAGTTTGCGGAGTGACCTCAACAGTCATGCAGACCTCAGTTAGTTGAGAGCAGCTTGTGCCTCAAGCACTGCTGCTTTGCGCTCTTCAAGAGCAGCCAACGAAAGATCGGCGATGACATCAATTTCTTGATCGTCAAAACCAGCAAGTTCACGGAATCGGCGGGCAAGCCCGATAGGCGACTCTTGGCTCTCGCTGCGGGTTCCACCGTAGGAAAATAGCTTGTCTACAACGCTTTGGAAATCAAGGGCTTTCTTGCGTCGCTCTGGATCGTTTTCGGTGATCTTGCGGAGCCAATCACTGCCCATTTTTACGTGAGTGACTTCGTCCGCCAGCATCCAGTCTTCAGCAAACTCCAAGTATTGGTCACCAGCAACCTCACCGAACTCTTTCATTGTGGTGAAAACGTCGATTGCCAAACCTTCAAGGGCGCGATTGACTCCAGCAAGGCGCAACACGGGGTCATTGCTACATGCAGCCTGGAAAAGCACGGTGTTTTCGGCGTACTCACCAATTTCACTTCCCATCCAGTCGGAGAGTTTGCAACTGATTTCAACATGCCTTGCTTCGTCCCAGCACTGACGCGCCATATCAAGCTTCAATTCAAAAGGAGCCTCACTACCAGTTGTGAAATCCCAACATGTTCGTCCTGCCCCCTCTAAGGCCTGAATTTCGCCGACGAAGATTCCGTGCATCAGTCCACGCGCCGCGTCGCTTGCATCGGCACGAGATGGAACGATGCGGTTAGCCGCTCTGCTTGGACGCGAATCGGTTGTAATCGCTGTTCGTTGATCGGCCATGCGATCGTTCATCGTAATTTGATTGAACCGTTCATCGCGGGCAAGGTCTTCAACTGGTAAAAACTTTCTCATATAAGTGCTCCTTCGTGTTCGGGTGTATTAAAACCAATTGTGCCAGAGCCGGTGATACCGCCGGCAGCAAGCAGGATCTTTTCGAGACTGGCCTGATGATTGGTGGCACGGTCTACTTCTGATGGAGTTTCAATCAACGATTGAATCAACATTTCACCGTCGCGCCAGTCTTCAAACTCATCTTGCAAGACGAAGCGTAAGGACCGCATCGTGGGCGCATCGGTGATGTCACTTGTGTTGTTGAGATGAAACGTGTAGGCAGAAATAAAGTGTGGAATAAACACTCGGTAGACGCCGACAAGTTTCTCGATTGTGAGTTCAGGTGCCTCAGGCTCCGTGAGGGCCTCTATAAAACGAACCATGTGTTCGTTGGGTGCAACCGTGAGTCGATCGGGGTTCATTTCGCGTAGTTCTGGAAGTCTCTTGTGCCAAAGCTCGGCGTGCCAGGCATGTTTGTAACAGTGCGCACCCAACCGCATCTTGACGTCAAGTTCAGGAACTGTCGCAATCCAGCCGCCAAGGGCCTCAAAAAGTTTCAACTCGCACCATTTATAGGCACCCACTCGCCGCGCGGATTCTTCGACACTAAAGAGTCCGGGTAACTCGCGACGGTCCCAAGGAGCAAATGGTGCTCTTGGTTTTTTTGAATCTGCCACAATTGCCCCTTTCTTGTCACTTCGCGTCGAAAACTTTCCGCATCTAACATCGTTTACTTTAGTGCTAGAGGCGCTGATATCTAAGACGCAAACGGGCTTTTTGGGACCTATTGTCTCCGAGCCGTGGGGTGAGTCGATAAAAGTTCGTCCGAAAGTGGCTGGCCAGTGACCTCACAGATCCAGTAGGTGCCTGCCTCAAGACGGGATAAGGCGATTTCGACATCTGCCAGGTCGGTCTCGATTGCAGCAAGATCAATCGGTGAATCGGGGCTGTTTTCTTTTGGGTCGGTCACGGTATTTATCTTAGTTGTCCGACGCGTGTTGAGGGGATTTGGCTTGTATCGTGCCGCCCATGTCTTCTTTCCCAGCACTTGATGGTTCAGCACCACAAACCAAAGCATTTTCCAAGGCCCCCGAGATGGGGATAGATCCTAAGAAGCGTTACACGGCCACAATGGAAACAACCCTTGGCACGATTGTGATTGCACTTGACGCGCTCAAGGCACCACAGACTGTGAACAATTTTGTGTTCTTGTCGGGCTACAAATATTACGACGGAATTATTTTTCATCGCATTATCGCTGGGTTCATGTGTCAAGGTGGCGACCCGACAGGAACAGGTCGTGGTGGACCGGGGTACAAGTTCAACGATGAACTTCCAAAGGCCGGACAGTACCAATTGGGTTCGATTGCGATGGCAAATGCCGGACCAAACACGAACGGTTCGCAATTCTTTTTGATTAGTGGTGAAAGTGGCGTTCGTCTTCCACCGAGCTATTCATTGTTCGGACAGATTGTCAAAGGACTCGATGTTCTCGACGCGATGCAAAAAGTAGAAACAGATCGCTCAGACAAGCCGCTTTCGGATGTTGTGATCAAGAGCATCACGATTACTGTTGCCGACTGAAATTGATGGCCCAATCAGCGGGGCTTGATGAAATGACTTTTGAGACGCTCGGAGGGCTCAGTCGTCGGTAACGCCAGGTTTTTCTCCACCAATAGCCCAACGGATTGTGCGCGTGAGGGCATCGCCCAATGGTCGAAGTGCGAAGCGCTCAGTCACAGGGAGCCAAGGCAGTCGAAGATCTGCGCGCGCCCACCTTGGAAGAGTTGCGATTGCTGCGGCGGCAATCATGGAATACGGAATACGCTCAGGTAGTGCCAGTGGTGGTTGCAGCAACAAATATTTTGCGGCATCACGGGAGTCGGCAGAACTAGATAGTTCGTGGCGGTAGGCGCGCAACTGGTCTCGAAGCTCTTGTTCTGAGGTTGGTGCATCAGGCACACCTAGTTTGTTGGCTACAAATGCAGTGTCTTTGACATAGCCATCGCGTGCAGATTGATCGAGCGCGGACTCGCCGAACATCTGATGCGCACACAAAAAACTGTCAGTTTCTGCGACATGCACCCATCGCAAAAGATGCGGATCTTGGGCTGAGTATGTGCGACCATCGCGGGCAGTGCCCTGAACACGGGTGTGAACGCTTAGAACACGATCAACGGCTTGTTGGGCAACATCTTGTGCTCCAAAAGATGTTGCAGCCAGAAAATCTGCCGTGCGTTGAAGGCGCCCCCAGGGATCGTTGCGGTAGTCGCTGTGTTGTGCGACCCCAGCCATCGCCAAAGGATGAAGAGACTGCAAAAGAATTGCCCGCATGCCCCCGATGAACATCGAAGCATCTGCGTGCACCTGTCTTATCGGGCGATCTTGGGCAAACCAGCCAGGGGCGGTTGTGTCACTATAAATTGCTGCCTTGACCTGAGCATCTGGACCAACGACTCGATCGCGAAGCGCATCAGCGAGCGCCTTGCGAATATCGTCGCGGGTCGGAATCGTTGCCACCAGAATATGTTGGCATTTCTGGAGACATATTGCCTCACGCTTCACGGGATTTGACTGACCAAGTAAACTAAAGGCGTGTCAGACCAAAATGCCCAAAATACGAGTGAGGCGGGTCGGATGCCGAGGTGGGTGTGGCGCGCAATCATTTTTTTCTGGCTTGGTTTCATTGGCACTTTGATTTTGCGGTTTTCTTTTGACCGACTGAACTCTTTGCTGCTGCTGCTGCTGGTGTCGTTCTTTTTGGCGCTCGCCATCGAGCCCGGAGTGAATCGTCTTACCGAACGAGGATTGGGAAGAAGGCAGGCAACTAGCGGTCTTCTTGTGGCAGTTGTCTTGGTCTCACTTGGATTTATGACTGCTATCGGGACTGTTGTTGCGAGCCAAATTGCTGACCTACTTAAAAACAGTGAGCAGTATGTCAATGATTCTGTGAAGTTCATCAACGACACTTTCAACACAAAAATTGATCCAGCAGAAGTAAATGATAAAATAAAAGATCCAGATGGTCCTGTGCAGAACTTTATTTCAAACCAACAAGATCAAGTCGTAAGGGTTTCTGTTCAAGCACTTGGCTTTATTTTCCAAGGGCTGTCAATGTTGTTATTTGCGTACTACTTGGTGGCAGACGGACCACGGCTTCGACGCGCGATTTGTGCTCGCCTTAAACCTCATCGGCAGCGTGCCGTTCTTGACACCTGGGAACTCGCAATTACAAAAACAGGTGGCTATCTATATTCACGCGCCCTACTTGCTGTCGTGTCGGCATTTTTGCATTGGATTTTATTCCAATCACTTGGCACACCTGCCCCTGTGGCACTTGCGCTTTGGGTTGGGCTTGTCTCGCAGTTCCTTCCCGTGATTGGCACATATCTTGCTGGTGTTCTACCGCTTTTGTTGACATTGCTGAATTCGCCCGTACGTGCACTGGTGGTTCTCATATTTATTTTGGTGTATCAACAAATTGAAAACTATGTCCTTGCACCGCGCATCACTGCGCGAACACTCGAACTGCATCCTGCTCTTGCTTTTGGCGCTGCTATCGCTGGAAGTGCACTGTTGGGTCCCGTTGGCGCAGTGCTCGCTTTGCCTGCCGCCGCAATGATGCAAGCCCTTGGTGCGAGTTGGGGCACCAAACACGATGTCATTGATGATCCGCTGACAGCTGCTCCGCCTAAACCTCCAAAACGGCAGCGACGCACTGGCTCATCATGACGCTGCGGCCGGGGCAGTTTGCCCCAGTTGCAATCACTAGTCGGAGCGGTATTGACGAAAGCGTGCATTTTGGTGCAGTTGTTTGTCTCGACAGTGGCGGATCAATTGCATGGTCCATCGGTGATTCAAATGTTGCTATCTATCCGCGTTCTTCAATTAAACCCCTGCAAGCGGTTGCCATGCTTGAAGCTGGACTATGTGTGACATCAGAGCAACTAGCACTTGTATGTGCAAGTCATAACGGTGAACAAGTACATTTAGAAACTGCGCGTAAGATTTTAGAATCAGTCGGGCTTGATGAGCGGATGTTGGCAAATACGGCGGGACATCCTCTTGATTTGCCTTCAGCTGAGGCTGCAATTCGTTCCGACGTCGCCAAGTCCCCATTGCAGATGAATTGCAGTGGTAAGCACGCCGGCATGCTTGCTACCTGCGTTGCCAACAAGTGGTCAACGAGTGATTATCTATCAAGCACACACCCTCTGCAGCAAAAAATTACGTCAACAATTGCTTCGCTGACGAATCAATCACCGTTCGCAATTGGTATTGATGGTTGTGGCGCACCAGCCCATGTCATTGGTCTTGTCGATTTGGCACGGGGTGTGCGTGCAATTGCGATAGGTGATGCTGGTGATGCCGGAAACCAGGTCCATCGCGCCATGACCAATCACCCGTACATGGTTGGCGGTCGCGGGCGAGACGTAACAACAATCATGCAGGGCGTGCCTGGTTTGATCGCCAAAGATGGTGCCGAAGGAGTGTTTGTTGCAGCCTTGCCTGATGGACGCGCAGTTGCTTTGAAAATTGCCGATGGTTCTGATCGCTCACGATGCACCGTGATGCTGGCGGCGCTGGCAACTCTGGGTGTAGACATGTCAGCGTTGCAGGGAAAATTACAAGAACAAGTGCTCGGTCACGGTAAACCAGTGGGCACGGTTCGAGCGGTGGGATTTTAAAAATGAGTAAAATTCCATTTGTTGTACGCATTGACGATGCACCTCACGCGGTGGCAGAGCAGGTGTCGCCGACTATTCGTCGAGTGATCGCCAACAATCCGTCTAAATTCACATATCGGGGCACCGGCACTTACATTATTGGCGCCACAGATGTTGTCGTGATTGATCCTGGTCCGATACTTGACTCTCATCGCGATGCACTCGATAATATTTTGAGTCAGTGCACTGTTCGTGCGATCGTCGTGACTCACTGTCATGCGGATCATTCTCCACTAGCACAATGGCTGAAAACAAAAACTGGGGCGAAGACCTATGCGATTGGCCCACATGCCGACATCAGTGGCGTTGATATCGAAGACTTTGACGATGATCCCGATGACGAATCTGACAAGACAACCAATCAGGATGAGCCACGGGAGACGATTGACGTTTCTTTTCAGCCTGATGTGATTGTCGGCGATGGAGAGATATTCTTCGATGATTACAAAATAACGCTGAGTGCGGTCTGGACGCCCGGACACACCTCAAATCACCTTTGCGTGGCGTATGCGCAGGAACAAGCGCTTTTTACCGGAGATCACATCATGGGATGGAGCACGACAGTGGTGTCGCCTCCAGATGGTGACATGCGCAGTTACATGATGTCGCTCGACAAAGTGATTGCACGCAATGACTCAATACTGTGGCCAACTCATGGTGCACCAGTAACCGAGCCGATTGATTTTTTACTGGCTTATCGTCAGCATCGACTTGATCGCGAGAATCAAATTATTCATGCCTTGAGCGGTGGCCCAAAAAATATCCAAGAACTCGTGAGGGCGATGTATGCAGATGTGGCAAAGCAATTACACAAACCAGCTCGGCGAAGCGTGTGGTCTCATCTGATTAAATTGCACCAAGATGGCTTGGTCATGGTCGCAGACGGTGGTGACCCTCAATTAAAATCGCTATACCAGTTGCGTCAATAAAAGTGTTCTTACTTTATTGTATTTGCCACGAGTAGCGCAGGATCGAAGAAAACAAAGAAATCTTTGGTTGCGTTATTCAGATATCTATTTGGGTTTCCCATGCGTTTATCCAGAACTATTCCCGTTCGTTTTGATTCACCCGGTTGAGTAAAAGTAACAAATTGGGGAAGAGGTTTATTGATGTCGAGTTGCATCGCGGTTTGGCATTTGAACAACATCAAGACATCGGCAAGTTTTTGTATATTGACATCACCAACCGCGACGTAAAGTAATCGATTGTCATCAAGGGTGCAGATCGCCGAGCGCATTACATATGTAACATTATGAAGTTCACTACCCCAATATGCATCCGGGTATCGGTCAATCGATATTTCTCCGTCTTGGATGACGGGAGGAAGATTTTGACGAAGCGTGGTCCATGTGCCGTCATTGAACATGTCAGTTCCCAAAATACCAATGTCGCTAGATCCATCGGCACGGATACCAAATGTTGCCTCACCATCAATGAGTGGTCGTACAAGTCGACCTTCTGAAAAATAACCACTCTTGATGTGATTGAATCTAAATCCGCCATTGAAAGCAGCAACGACGGCAGGCAAGGCCGCGGGCATGATTCGTTTGTAGTTGTTCCAAGGTCCGTAGCCGGGGATTTCAGTTCCCTTGAAAAGGGCCGCAGAAAGACGGCTCTGATCGATTACTACTGCGCTAGCGACAACTGAACCGAGCGAGGCCAAGGGTCTTATGCTCGTGCTCCACATCACTGGTGACCCGTCGATACTTGCAAGTGGACGCCACACACCTTCGCTTTTAAGGGCCGGGGTAATGACGGGTGCAATATTGATTGGAATCACCCGTCGCATATCTGCGATAGGCGTAGCAGGTTGTTGGTCCAGTAGAGGATTAGTCGGCAACGATTCGTCCGCTGCTAGCGAGAGTGAATTTGCGGGAGTTTTTGGTGGTGGGTCACTATGGAGCCAACTTTCAAGCCTGTCTACTATGAAATTAAGGCGATGATTTCGGGCCCATGCAGCCGTATTTGACTGCAAAGTTTCGTCTTGATGACGTGATACATACGACGCAAGCGAAAACATTGCAAGCGCAAAAAATAGACCAACCGCAACAGCAACAGTAGTAATTGATTTTTTCATCCGCATTGTTCACCTGATGTCGTGGAGTTAACCGAGGATTTCTCCTTCAGCCTAAACTATCGACGTAGCAGGTGTTCAACTTTATGAAGTAATAAAAAAAGTTTGGTGTCAATACCGCAGTTGATGATAATTCAATAGACAAGGTGGAGATGTTGTGACCGAGTTGTGCGAGGTCGAAACAAAAGCCAATCAAATAATCAGCGCTTGCAACGCACTCAACGATTGACGAGATAAATAAATCAGGGACTAAAATCGTCCCAGTTCACTCTTCAATAGATCAAGTCCTAGATTGCCCAAACCCAATCCATGGGCGTGCCACTTGGCTAAGTTGAAAGAAGAGCCATGTTTTTTTTCGGCTTGTTGACGCAGGTCCAACCAAACGCGTTCTCCTATTTTGTAGGAGATCGCTTGCGCTGGCCATCCGAGATATCGATTTATTTCAGAGCGATTAAACTCGTCATCACTTGAGGAACGCTCGGATAAAAACTCCAACATCAATGCTGGCGTCCATTGCTCGTTTGGGTGCCAAGCAGAGTCTTTTGGAATCGGCAATCCACAATGCATGCCGGTGTCAATGACTACGCGGGCGGCGCGAAATGCCTGTGCATACAGGTAGCCGAGGCGGTACTCAGGGTTGGCAAACATTCCGAACTCATCCATCAAGCGCTCTGCGTATAGTGCCCAACCCTCGCCGTGCCCAGAAACAAAGTTGTGGCGTTGAAATCGTGACAGTCGATCTTTATTGAGCACAGCGATTCCGATTTGTAGATGATGTCCGGGAACGCCCTCGTGGTAGGCGGTGGTTGGCTCGCTCCAACGAGGGAAAGATGTGCGTCCGTTTGCTGGATACCACGTTCTTCCTGATCGAGCAAGATCTTCACTTGGTGGTGTGTAATACATCGCAGCAGCACCACCCGGAGGCGAGATCATTGCTTCAATTTTGTGAATCCGAGAGTCTATTTCAAAGTGTTGATTTGAAATCAAAAAAGACATCGCATTATCCATCAATTCCTGAAGCCATTCACGAAGATTGTCTTCTCCGTGAATTGCTCGTTGTGGATCGGTGTCAAGAAGGTGTCGCACTTCATTCAGAGACGCTCCAGGCAGGATTTCTTGAGCACATTTTTGTAGTTCAGCATCAAGACGTTTTGTCTCATCCCATCCCCATTCGTAGGCGTCACGAGCAGAAATCTGCATTCCTAAAAACTGTCGCCGAGCAATTTCATGTCTTGGACTGCCACATGCATCTTCTAAGGACGCACGAGGCGCGTATTCATTGAGCAAGAAATCAGAAGTCGCAGCAAGAGCGGCGCTTGCCTCTCTTGCTGAACGCTCAAGTTGTTGTAGCGGTGCACCTGCAACATTGCTGGCTGTCTCGGCAAATAAAGTAAAGAAGCCAGAATTGGTTGATTCACCAGACCAATCCCGCAATTGGTTGGCAACGGCAAGTACTTGACGTTGCGATGTAACCGTGCCACTGTCAAGACCCTCCTGCCATGTTTGACGCATTCCGGCGAATGCCTCAGGCACGCGGGACATGCGCTCTGCAATCACTTCCCAATGCGCTGCAGTCTCGGTCGGCATAAGATCAAAAACTCCGCGTGCTTCATCAACATCACCAGCGATTACACGAATTGCGCGCAGGTGTTCGCCACCTTCATATGACATCAACATGGCCTCAAGTGCTTCGCGCAATACACCTGCTGCTAGTCGATCATCATCAGTTTCGACAGAGATTGAGTTGCACTCAGTCAATGTGCGTGATGTCAGTTGTCGTCGTGCGGCATGACCATTGGGGCCAAAATCGGTCATCTCGTGGTCATGACCAGTTATTCCTAAACTTGTCGCTAGACCTGGATCAATCTTGGCAAGGTCGTCGATGTAGCGATCAGATAGGGCAAATACTGCTGAAGTCATGGTGTCCACTATAAAGACTTAGGGCTGATTGGTATTGCGCAGAGTCAAAAGCGCACGTTTTAATTCGCGCTATGTTTGCCGCGCAGATGGCGCCCAATATAGGCAACCACGACTTGTTGAGTGTCGTGGTCGAGGTAAATATGTATCCGAAAGAGATGATTTTTCTTACCTCGTCGAATATGCGCTTCAGCAAGTACGCGTTCACCCTTCCAGATGATGGCGTAGTCTTGCTCAAATTTCTCACGGGAGTTTTGAGAGATGTGGGCGGCATAGTCAAGTCCCACACCGCGACATGCAATGTGAAATGATGTGCCGGAAATCTCTTTGCTCATCCATGCTCGGGCGACCTCGTTGAGGCGCGAGAGATCTTGAAGTACTGCAATTGGTTCGGGCCCTTGGAGTCGCTCGCCCGATTTCAGCGCGTCATCATGGAAAACTAAAAATGAAAAATTGTGCTTAGCAAGTCGGAGTGCTTCTTTCATTGAGGCAACAGCCTTTACCCCTGCAGCAGTGCCAGCAGTTGTCTCAAGGTCGACGTTTCTCAAAATAAGTCGATCAACTTGTCCACTTTTTCTTTCTAGCTGGGCTTGTTGTTCACCAATAATTCTGTCGGCATCGGCGATTGTTGCCTGTAACTCAGCAATATTTCGTTCATATTCGTCGATAGCGGCATTTTGTGTGGCATCTGCTTCATCATCTTGAAAGTCTTCAAAGTCATCTCGGGGTGCTGGGGGCACTCGAGGAGACGCCAGCGCAGAGGCTGCAGCTTCAATAATGGCCTCGGTTAGCCGATTACGTTCAGCAAAATAAGAATTTGGCGCAGTTTCGCGAAGTGACAAAGTGAGTGGTTCGCCACCACCAGCCCAATAAACCCGAATTGTTCCTGGTCTAAGAAGTGCATCGCCGGCAAACTCAGTAAAACCTTTCAGTGCTGCTGGCGTGTTGATGAGCATGATGTGGGCGATGCCAGAAAGTGGTCCCGCACCATTACGGAATAGTGAAGTTGTCTTGCGTTCGTAATCTGCCACTTCTACAAGTACCGGCAATCGACGACTAGGGGCACCGATGAATGCCCCAAAAGTATTTCCTTCCAGTAGGGACGTCGCAACTGATGACTGAGCAATTAATTGAAAATTAGCATCACGGACAGTGACTCTTTGAAGCACATCACTGACGAGTTGTGCAATGGTTTCTTGTCGGAGTTCTCGTGATGTTGATGGCACTACACGGTGAGTGGTTGGAATGAGCACACTTCGAAGATCAAAGGCAAGCACGCTGTTGATATAAACAATAGTGACAGTGAAAGACTTTGTGTGAGTGCCACCAGGAGGACTTTCGTCAATTGAAAGACGAAACACGGGATCATCAACTCCTTCCCGCGTGCGCACAAAAGTTCCTGGTGGTCTTTTTTCGTTCGGAAAATTATCATGCAACCAATCTGAGACAATATCAATGACTTCAATGCGTTGCTGTTGAGAGCACGACTGTGCTGTAAATGAGACAGCGTATGTTGTCCTCATCGCGCACTACTCGGCTTGAAGTCGGGCTTAGCGAAAAGGCTCGAGGGCCTCGTGGATGGATCCCAAGGCAGAGGTAACAGCGGCTGCATCATCTGCTGTGAGTGTAAGCAATCGATCAAAGGCTGCTGACTCAATTGAGATTGAAGGGCTTAGTTGGTAGCGATCAATGCTGTCAGGGACAGGTTCATGGGTATCAAGTTTGGCCAGACAGTTGACTTCACGATCAATCCATTTTTGGGCCGCAGTTCCGAGGGCATGGGCGGTCCAGCCGGTCTGCAGGGTGAATTTCCATGGATGTCCAGGGAGTGTGTTGGCGTCAAGTTCTAGAAGATCAGGTGTTTCGGTGACGGGCACTTGCATCCGCACAATCGGGGCAGAGTGATCGGCATGATGCACGTCAATAATTACCGTGTCCTGGGCTACAGACAGAACCAACGGATCGTCATGGAGGATTGTCGTATCGCTGAATTGCTCGGGGGTAACGACCTCCCAAACCCACGGCCGACCCTTGGTGTCAATGACTGGAACATGCATTCCAACCCATGCAATATCGAGTCCTCGGAGTGAGACGGGTTGCCAAGAGAGAACATCAATCTCTTGAGGGAGTGTGGTGAGAGATTTCTTGACGTCAGAGATGATGGTATTCCACGCCGCGCCTTTAAAAGCCATTCCCACCCCCTTGATGATGTCAAGTTCGGTATGCCTGATGGTGGATACCCAAAGGAGGAAAACACAACCTTATATTTTCAACAATCCGCTGTGGCGTGACACACTACGCATGTGGCTCAAATAATCAATCGCAATCATCGCATCTATTACGAAGTTCATGGTGATGGGCCACGAGTGTTGTTCTTCAATGGCTCTGGGGCGACTCTTGATAAATCTGCACCGTTGATTTCTGCGTTTGCAAAATACTTCACTATTGCTGTGCATGACCAACGGGGTCTTGGACGGTCGGGCATTCCGGTTGGGCCTTACACCATGCCTCAATATGCCCAGGACGGTGTGGCAGTGCTTGATCATTTGGGCTGGGACTCTTGCTCGGTCGTGGGTATTAGTTTTGGTGGGATGGTGGCTCAGGAGTTTGCCGTCACATGGCCTGAAAGAGTAAAAAAATTGGCCCTGCTTTGCACGTCACCCGGTGGTGCTCTGGGTGCTTCATATCCGCTGCATGATCTGGCGGAGATGTCACCGACGCAACGTGCACAACTTTATCCAACACTTCTTGATACCCGTTTCACGCCAGATTGGCTGCACCAACATCCATCTGATGCTGCACTTATCGCTGACCTTGCAACGCGACAAAGTTCTTCACTCTCGCCAGAACAGATTCGTGGAGAACATGAGCAACTTCAGGCACGGTCACATCATGATGTTGGAGCGCGATTGGGTTGTGTGACTGCTCCTACAATTGTTGCCGCTGGCAGATTTGATGGAATCGCTCCGTTGGCAAATAGTGAAAGGATTGTTGCTGCCATTCCCAATGCAACTTTGCATACATATGAAGGTGGCCACATGTTTATGGTGCAAGACAAGAACGCGTTGACAGACATTTTTGCTTTCTTATCTGAAAGCACCGGGGATCTACTGACATGATGAACGTATTATTCATCACTCTTGATCAATTTCGGGGTGATTCATTGTCGTGTGCTGGTCACCCTGTCGTGCAAACACCATTTTTAGATGAACTCGCTTCCGAGGGTCTGCGACTTGGCGCTCATTACAGCCAGGCTGCTCCATGTGGTCCGGGGCGCGCATCGCTTTACACGGGGATGTATCAAATGAACCATCGTGTTGTTGCCAATGGCACTCCACTTGATGATCGGTTTGACAACATTGCTCGCATTGCCGGCAGGGCAGGCTACAAGCCCGTCCTTTTTGGATACACGGACACAACAGTTGACCCGCGAATCGTATCGTCTGCCGATGATGTGCGTTTGCAAACATACGAAGGTGTGTTAGCTGGCTTTGATTGTAAATTGAACCTGATAGCAGGGCATGAGCCGTGGATCGCATGGTTGCGTGAGAACGGTTATGACGTATGTGATGATGACATTGCTGTTTTGGCGAGTGAGCCAGATCGCCCCGCAGAGTTCAGTGCTTCAACATTTTTGACGAACCATTTATCGGATTGGATTGAGCAACAAGATGGTCCGTGGTTTGCCCATGCAAGTTATCTTCGGCCACATAGTCCGTATGCCGCTGCAGGTGAATTCGCCACGATGTATTCACCCAAAGACATGCCGTCGCCGATTGGTGCAGCGCCCGAGCGACACCCACTTCATGACGTGTTGTTGACATTGCCTTCAACTTCTGCGCCTCAAGATGAGGACAGTTTGCAGCAAATGCAAGCACAGTATTTCGGGATGATCTCAGAAGTTGATGCGCAGTTGGGTCGAGTGTGGGCGACCCTGCGTCGGTGTGGCGCATGGGAAAATACTTTAATCATCGTAACTGCAGACCACGGCGAACAATTAGGTGATCATGGCCTTAAAGAAAAAGTGGGATACTGGGAATCTAGTTATCACATTCTGGGCATCGTGCGTGATCCATCCAAGCCTGAGAGCCATGGAACAGTGGTGAATGAGTTCACCGAAAATGTTGACATTGTTCCGACGGTGTGCGATGCGTTGGGAGTGGCGATTCCGCTGCAATGTGACGGACTGCCTCTGACGCCGTTTTTAAATGCAGAAGAACCTCGTTGGTGGCGCAATGCCGCTACATGGGAGTTTGACTGGCGTTCTTCTTTGATTCCGGGGGGCGATTTTGGATGGCCGTGGGACAGACGGTTAGAAAAATGTAATTTAGTTGTAAGGCGCTCAGCGGATGCTGCATATGTGCAGTTTGGTGATGGATCATGGCTATGTTTTGACCTACTCACGGACCCAACATGGAGAACAGCAGTGCAAGATCTTTCCATTGTGTTAAAGCACGCCCAGGCGATGCTGCAATGGCAAATGCAGCACACTGATCGCACGTTGACAGGTTTAATTATTGACAATGGGGTGACGGGTCGCTTACCAGCAGGAATATTATGGTGAAATATTTAGTCAGGAGATTGTAATGAGCAGTGCTTATGCAGAGGCCTTGAACAATGTGCGTCAAGGCGCAGACCATCATCAGCAAGCGCGTTGGTTAATTGAACAGATGACCCCTGAAGAGCGATTGCACTGTCTTGATGGTGGGTCACCGTTTTGGGAAGGCATTAAAGACATGTCTAGGGGCGGTTACCACCAACGAACATTTCCGGCATGCCGAATACCGCGCTTAGGTATTCCTGGCTTTAATTTCAGCGATGGTCCACGTGGTGTGGTGATCGGACCAGCCACGGCTTTCCCAGTTTCAATGGCGCGCGGGGCAAGTTTTGACACGGATCTTGAAGAACGTATCGGTGATGTGATCGGACGCGAATTGCGCGCTGTTGGTGCAACCTTGTACGGCGGAGTCTGTGTCAACCTGCTTCGGCACCCAGCGTGGGGAAGAGCACAGGAGACATATGGTGAAGACCCTCACCATGTGGGGGAAATGGGTGCGGCTCTTACCCGCGGCGCGCAGCGACATGTGATGGCAACCGTGAAACATTTTGCACTGAACAGCATGGAAAACGCGCGTTTTCGTGTGAATGTAACAATCGATGAAAGAACACTCCATGAGGTGTATCTGCCGCACTTCAAACGCATCATTGACCAAGGCGTGGCCTGCGTGATGAGTGCTTACAATTCGGTAAACGGTGATTTCTGTGGCGACAATGAAGCATTACTTACTGGAATCTTGCGAGATGAATGGAACTTTGATGGGTTTGTGATCTCGGATTGGATTTTTGGATTGCGTGATGGCGTGAAGTCCGTGCGGGCTGGACTTGATGTCGAGATGCCATATCGCATGATGCGTCATGCACCAATAGTCGAAGCAGTGGCGAGCAAAGAACTCTCAATGGAGGTCGTAGATCGCGCCGTGGAACACACGTTGGCAACGATGTTGCGCTTTGGCATTGGCGACCTGCCCTCTCAACCTGCGCATGTGTTGGCACAACCCGAGCATCGTGCCTTAGCACGGGAGGTGGCGCAGAAATCAATGGTTTTGCTACGCAACGAAGCGTTTGAAAATGTTGCAGTGCTACCGCTTCAGGTGGCAACACTGAGTCGTGTAGCCGTAATCGGGGAACTAGCCCGTAAAAGAAATCTTGGTGACGGCGGATCCAGCGACGTGATGGCGCCTGATGTCGTGAATGCATTTGTCGGCATCAAAGATGCTCTTGTTGGGGTAGATGTGTCGTATGTCGACGAGACCGACATGCAAAAAGCAGCAACACAAGCAGCAGCAAGTGATGTTGCAATTATTGTCGTCGGTTATACCAAAGCAGATGAAGGTGAATTTATTGGCACAAGCAGCGACACCGTTCACCTGGCATCGCATATCCCAGCAATTGATGATCCTGCGTTAGTGGAGGAATTCACGGCCTTCAAGGCTGAACACGAATGGGCTTTGCCTGTTGTCATGAAAGATGTCGAAAGAGACGTGAATTTTGCAGTCGGAGGAGATCGTTCGTCATTGCGACTTGCACCCAAAGATGTTGAACTAATCAGGGAAATCGCCAAAGTCCAACCGCGAACGATTGTCGTGATTGTTTGTGGGTCCGCTGTTTTGATCGACGATTGGCATGATGATGTTCCAGTGGTGCTGCTGTCTTGGTATTGCGGAATGCAAGGCGGACAAGCGTTGGCAGATATCTTGACCGGTTCAGTTAATCCGAGTGCGCGTTTGCCGTTTGTTATTCCCCAACAAGAAGATGATCTCGTGTTTTTTGATCGTGATGCAAGCGAAATAACTTATGAGTACTTTCATGGACAATGGTTGCTCGACAGAAATAATCTGCAGGCGAGTTATCCGTTTGGATTCGGGTTGTCGTTCACGACATTTAGTTATTCCAATGCTAATTGTAAAATCGATGGTGATGCGATAGCGGTTGCAGTTGATGTCTCCAATACAGGTGCTGTGAGCGGGGCAACGGTGGTACAGGTTTATGCGGCACTGCCAGAATCAACAATCGACAGACCACGCCGACGTCTGGCCGGATTCTGTCGGGTTGAGTTGGCAGCGGGGCAGACGCTTTCTGCCGCCATAGAAATACCATTACGGAGCTTGGCTGCGCGTGACGTGGCAGCCCATGACTGGTGGCTTGAGGGTGGGCAGTGGTCAATAGAAATCGCCCAGTACTCAGGTGACCCCGATGCCCTAACAGAGTCAATATTTATTGCCGAAGATAGATACGCGCCCTAACTAAAGAGTTGCAATAGTCTCAGTCAATAAGTGACTAACCCGATTCCGTGGGAGTACTTGGTGAAGGTTGTTACGCGCTGGCCTGCCACGGAGACATTTCAAGATTGGTGCCTGACATCAGGTGAAAGAGCAACGATGCGTACTCAAGTCCAATGTATTTACGCGTGAGCCTGACTAATTCGTCTCGGAAAAGGACTCCGTGTGTTTCAAGCCCGACTATGAGATGCGCAATCTCGTGCAAAATAGTTGGCGCCGACGAGCGCGCACGCTGCAGGCAGATGGAGTGATCAGATATGGCTGTAGTGGCGATGTTTTTGCTTTGAGAGGGCTTGATGTCAACTGTTGGAGTATCAACGTTTTCGTTCATGCAGACCGTATCAATGAAATTGAGTATTTCTGAACGACGCAATGGTGGTGCACCAAGGGTATTTTCAACAACTATTTCGACTGCGTATACGAGTGCCTGCTCAGCAGAGCACCCAACAAAATTGGGCACATTGCTTCGAACATCTTGGATATATTGCTCGATTGTTTTCACCCGATTTCGCCCTTGACACCTGCGCCAAATGATCGCTGAGCAGGCCCAAATCTCCGCCCAACTTGTTGGCCAGAAGAGTATGCAGCGCCCCGACCAACCGAGGCGTAGCGCGCGACAAGTCGGGGCCCATGAGCGCGCATTTCGTCGTGTGCCCGTGTCATACGGTCAGCTAATACAAGTCCACCACCAGTAGTTTCAGAAATAAATTCTTGTCGCGTGACAGCAAGTGCTTCTTCGATGCCGGCGCTAAAACCCTTCCACCAAGAGATACGCCATGACCTGTCACCACGCGGCAGGAGTCGAGCCCCCATTGCATCGGCTGCGGCAAAAAGTGTGCGTGCCGCAAAAATGTCTGTATCCCGCCCGTATAAAACAACAACACACACATCTAATTCGTCGTCACTGCGGTAGCCAGTGCAAGAGTGCTTGAGCGCTATTGCGTACAGCAGGTGCTGGCGTTGGACGCGGTATTTCCCGGAGACACGCACTTCTTGCACGACAACCGAATTGTCTTGCTGCATTGTTTCATTATTAAAGTCATGATTCGAAAAACCGTATTTATGCATCAATTTGGAAGCCAATGCCAACGCAGTTTCTGCCTCTGGTTGTGGTGTTGTCGCGTGATTGGCGCGGGCAAGGAGAGCCTGTATTGTTTCTTTTCGATTGGTCATGTTTTTACGCCAGTACTTTAGGGGCGAAACACAGCAGGTCGCTTTTCTATGAATGCGGCGACAGCTTCCCTGTGCTCTGATGACTCCCAACATTTGATGAGCATTTGAGTTTCACGTCGCTGAACCTCCGTCAGATCTGTTTCAACGAGGTTTGCTGTGATCAGTGATTTTATCATTGATAGTTGTAAATCAGGATTTGCCGCGTAGCTGTTTGCGACAGTCAGAGAATGCTCAAGAATTTGCCCAGGCTCGCATAATTGATCAACGAGTCCGATTGCAAAGGCTTGCTCACCAGTAATCACGCGACCAGAAAGAAACAAATCTGAAGCTTGACCCATTCCAACACGAGCGGCCAGCAACCGCGTACTCGCAAGTTCTGGGACTAGACCCATTTTAATAAAACCAGTTCCTATTTTGGCTTGAGGCTCAGCGATAATTTGATCCATCGGCAACGACATGGTGAGTCCAACACCGATTGCTGGACCATTTATCGCTGCAATGATCGGTTTGCATTGACGGATGAGTTGCACCCAATCGAGTCCACGTGGAAGTCCGCCCATTCCATCCGCAGTATCGTCTCCAGGGTCAGTGCCAGAAATTCGTTTTTGAAATGTGTCTTGCATGTCAGCTCCGGCGCAATAACCCCTGCCCGCCCCGGTCATGACAATTGCTCCGATGGATGAGTCATCATTGGCGACACCAATGGCATGTGCTTGTTCGGCAGACATTGTCGGTGTCCATGCATTAAGGCGATCGGGACGATTGAGCGTGATGACTGCTACTGCGCCGCGTGTTTCGTAGGTGATTTGAGTGTATTTCATGTGGTGAACTCGCTCGCTTGTTTCATGTGACATTATTACACAGTGGGAAAAGTTAATTTTGCAAAACTTATTGAAGAGCATGTTGCTGCCGGAAAATTAACAATTCAGGAAGCCCAAGAACTTGACAACGCACCGCGTTTTGGGCTTGAGTCGCGTGAAGTTTTGTCGTATTTGGCTGGATTCGTCGCTTTCATCGGACTTGCACGAGTCGTAGTCGCTGCTTTTGCAGGTTCTTCTGCAATGGCGGTAGCAGTGTCTTTTTTTGTTTTAGGTCTCGTCGTTGGCTTGATCTCTTTCAGGTTGATTGGCTCACCAACATGGAAAAATCGTTTGGCCGAGGCACTCGAGATAATTGCGGTCGTGAGTGAAGCCATTGCCATCGGAATATCGCTTGAACAAGCTGGTGCATCGCCTGAGCTTGCGGTTTTCTTCCCCGCCCTTGCGACTAGTGCGTGGGCAATAGTGCGTCGTCGTTACAGCGAGTTTTCGGCTGCATTGTTGTTGCCGGCTGGAGTATTGTCAACAGCGATCGCTATTCCTGCTTTTGTCGAATTGTCAGAAGCAAAAAATAGTTTGATTATTGGAGCGGCTGCTGTGTTTCTAATTGTTGTGGGTATCAGACCAATGAAACTGGCGGCGATTCCGCGATTAGTTGGCGCTGTCACAATTGTTGGTTGTGCAATTAGTCTGTATGAACAATACGACGGTGTTCTGATGAGAATCAGCGCACTTGTTTTGGCTACGGCATATTTTGTGTGGGCGACACGCACGCGATGGCTGGTTCTAGTCGCAAGTAGCGTGATAACAGTTTTTTTTGGATTGTTATTTCTTATCAACAGTCTCGTCAGCGACTCAATTGTCCAAGGATTATTGATGTTGGTTGCCGGCGCAGCGACTTTGGCAGCGGTTGGTCTGTATGCGCGTCGTCGCGCTACTCAATAATTGCCTGGTGCACCAACTGCTTGAGCTGACTGCGCAACGGGTGCGTACTGGACGGCAACAGTTGCGTCATTAGCAACACAGTCATGTCATTGACAGGGTCCACGCTAAAGGTGGTGCTCGCAGCACCACCCCATCCGAATTCACCGATAGATCCGGGTATTTTGGCTTTTACTGGGTCAATCGTGACGCTGACTCCTAATCCAAATCCAACACCCTCAGAAGTGGTCTCAGAGGAAAGAGTCCGACCAAATTCACTAAGGTCGGCATTTCCAGGCAAGTGATTAGATGCCATGTATCGAACTGTGCTCGGCGCCAAAAGCCGAACACCGTCTAGTTCTCCACCACGGCGCAACATTTCTGCAAAGCGCAGGTAGTCAGGGGCAGTTGACATCAGACCACCACCACCCATCCATGCATTTGGTTCAAGCAAGGCTGCTCTGCCAGCACGTTCAAGCCGAGTCGCTTGCAGGCTTGAAGGGTTGGCTCCGTAGAGAGTGGCAAGACGGTCTGCCTTGTCGGTCGAGACAGAGAATGCCGTGTCGGTCATACCGAGTGGCTCAAAGATACGAGTGCGAAAAAATTCATCGAGGGAAAGGCCTGAGGCGACCTCGACGATTCGCCCCAAGACATCAGTTGCCATTGAGTAGTTCCACTCTGCTCCAGGCTGGAAAAGTAGTGGCAAAGAAGCAATACGGTCGCATGTTGCCGCGAGGTCAAGTTCTGTCGGAATCCCCCAATCAAAACCAGCCGCACGGTACATGGCGTCAACAGGATGAGCCATCATGAAGCCGTATGTCAGCCCACTCGTGTGGGTGAGTAAATGCCATAGTTCCATTTGTGACACAACAGGATCAAGGTCATATTTTGCGGTTGACCCGTTTCGCCAAACCTTTTGTTCTGCAAATGAGGGAATAAATTTGCTCACTGCATCTTTGAGTTCAAATTTTCCCTCTTCCCAGAGCATCATCGCCGCTACTGCAGTAATGGGTTTGGTCATTGAGTAGATTCGCCAAATCGTGTCATGGGTTACTGCAATACCAGATTCTCGATCCCGATGACCGTATGTGGAAAAATGAGCAAGTTGGCCATGTCTCATCACAGCAATCAACCAACCTGCAAGTTTTCCGTCATCAACATAGGTGCGAAAATGACCATCGATTCTGTTTAGTCGTGCCGCATCTAGACCAATCTCAGATGGCTTGACGAGATTCATTTGACGAACTCTTTGAAGGCGGCAAAAGCGCGTGGGCCGTAGACGGTTGCTGGTCCACCACTCATTAGAATCGTCACCCCAATTACTTCGGCCACCTCTTGCTCTGTTGCGCCGGCCAACGCTGCGCCTCTTGCATGCGAGGCGATACATCCATCGCAGTGGCTATTAATCCCGATTGCCAAAGCAACAAGTTCTTTTGTTTTTTTGGACAGGGCACCCTCAGTGAGCGCTGCTGCATGAAGACCACCGAAATTCTCATAAACCGTGGGAATAAGTGCGCGCAGTTCTCGACCCAGTGGGGCGAGTTCACCCAGCACGCCTCGGCCGGGGCTCGTTGGAATTGGGGTATGGACATGATCTGGGGCTTGTTCGGTCATCTGTAGAGTCTGCCTCACTCCGGTCTCGTTTCTGAAAAGCCATATAAAATAAGGCTTAAATCAATAAGTGTGACACTATCCACACCCTGTGGACAATTCCTTGTTACAAAAGAGGTGGGCGGTAACAATCTGGCACTCGTGCTAGAAGAAGGAGAAATGTCATGTACACACTTGGAGCACTTTTACTACTAGCAGTTTTACTCGGCGCAGTTACCGGAGTTATTGATTCGATTCTGGGGATTGTCGGGTTAGACAAACTGATCAAGCAAATTCCAGTAATCGGAACACATTGGGTAGTCCTCGTAGCTGTCCTGATGGCGTGGCTGACCAATGTCAACCCAATTTCAGGTTGGGGTGTCGAGTTCGACGAACGATGGATGGTCATCGTCGCCAACGGAGCAGTCATCTACGGAATGATTCCGCTGAAGGATGCCGTCGTATCAATGGTCAATAAGGGTCTGCGCGCCTAGTTCCCCGACACCAGATTCTTTCAAAAGAGTCGTCCGACATTGGTCGGGCGGCTCTTTTGCATTTTCGGGATGAGGCGGTACAAGTTCTGGCTGCACCATTAGGTAAGGCAATGTTTGAGATACGGTTCGGGCGTGGCAGAGAGCGCACTGATAATTAATGCAATTGCGACATGCGTCATGGTTGGAGTCATTTGGTTTGTTCAGCGAGTGCACTACCCCTTACTGGCTTTAGTCGGAACTGAGCGAGCAGTCGTGGTAGCCGAGCAGCATCAGCGCCGAACAGGTCAAGTTGTGGCGGTACCAATGGGAGCAGAAGGGGTCACGACATTGGTTCTGTTGTTCAGTCGCCCGGCAGAAGTGAGTTTGATATTGCCTTGGATTGGTGCCTTGCTCTTGGCAGTGGCTCTGGTGTGCACCGTTTTTCTGTCTGTTCCGCTCCACGGGAAGATGGCCACAGATCCGTCAACAGACATCGGTGCGCGATTAGTAAAAACCAACTGGCCACGAACCATCGCCTGGTCTTTGCGCGCTGCAGTAGGCGCGGCGATGTTGCTTCAGATGTCTGGACAGTTGTAGTGGCATTTGTCCAACGTGATTCTGTGCCACAACAGGATTGCCCCACGCCAATTCGCAGAGCGGTAATGAAGCAGGGTTGGTATGACCTGGCGTATATTCATTTTCGGTACGACCCAGAAGCCGTGGCAAAAATTCTGCCAGATGGAATAGATGTCGATATGCACGACGGAGTGGCATGGGTGGGTTTGATTCCATTTTCGATGCGAGGCATCGGGATTCCGCATTTGCCTTCTATTCCGTATCTTGGTTCATTTCCCGAAGTGAATGTGCGGACCTATGTGGTGCGAGATGGCATACCAGGCGTTTGGTTTTGTTCACTGGACATAAACCGCATTTTGCCAACAATTGCTGCACGCACGACCTATCAATTGCCGTACTGCTTTGGCCATGCCAACAATGAGCGCATCGGTGATGAATTGCGCACCAGCGTTAAACGGCGTTGGCCTCGAGGTGAAGCACACACTGATATCCGCATACAAATTGGCGAGCTGATTGCTGATCCGACACCAACCGAAGTTTTTTTGAGTGCTCGCTGGGGTTTGTACTCAAGAACGCGCAACGGGCGATTGCGCTATGCGCCAGTGCAACATCCACGATGGCCATTACAACGAGCAGAAATCATTTCATTAGATGATTCGCTCATTGGGGCTGCTGGTCTTCCAGCACCAGTTGGTGATGCGCATGTGATGTTTTCAGCAGGTGTCCCGGTCCGCGTTGGACTTCCACGATCTCTGGATTAAAAATGAGTCAGGAAATTATTTGAGACAAACGCGCTCAAGAACAGGTGCAAATTTTTTAAAATTTAGTTCGGGTGGTTCGAGTGCTTTGCCGTTGTCATCCCAATTGCGTAATTTCACTGCGAACCCAGATTGTGGATGTGACCTGAAACGAAGTTGCTCGTCAGAAGTCATTGGACCACCCTGAAGAATAAGACTTGCTGCCGACGCTCTACTCAAACTGTCGTGGTACAACAAATTTGTGGCGCATAGCCACCGTTTGGCATCAACATGCAATGCGATAGGTGCGGTCACGCCACTTGAAAACAATTTTGCAAGTGATTGTGCACCGATTGATTCATGTTTGGCATCAGATTCAAATGCCGTGGTGTCGGAGCCGTGTTGGGCTAGGTCAATGAGGTGTCCGACGTCGTGAAGCAATGCAGCAACTACTAATTCGTCTGTCGCCCCTGACTCTTGCGCCAAAGTGGCGCATTGTAGGGCGTGAGATGTTTGGGTGATTTCTTCGCTGTAAAATTCGTTTCCGTATTGTTCGTACAGTTCGAGGATTTCTGCTATCGAGCAAAACTGTTTCATTTGACTGGTCTTCCTTGAAAGTCATTGATAAGCGATACTTGGACAGTTTCAGTTGTGTGGGGATTTTCCCGAAATTCTTTGAGTTTTTTCTGGTAGTAGGCGTCGCGCAGGTCGCCTTCTCGAAGTGCATTAAATGTTGGATACATTGCACGGCGATCGGTAGCGGAGGTATTTGTGCCGCTGCGATGTGGGGTAAGAGAATGAAACCACAACACATCACCGACGCGAGCCTCCACGGGTTGCCATGTCAACTCAGCGACAGATTGATCGGCAATACATCCGAGATTGTTCATCGGCAAAAGATTGTGATGACTAGCAGAGACGACTTCTAGACAACCATTAGTAATCAGTGAGTCATCAATTGCAATCATGCATGAAACATGAGTTGCGACGAGTGGATACGCAGGAGCGTCTTGATGTGGGGCGTAGCCTGCTCCGCCGGACAACTTGTAATTTATTTTCTCTTTATACAGCGTGGCAGTCTCGCCGAGGAGCAAACTTGCTGTTTCAATAATTGAACCAGAGGTGAGCAAAGTTTTCAGATGAGGATGAAAGGGGATAAAATTTTCGGTACGACAGAGTCGGGGGCCGTTATCAGTCATCTCCCGATAGTGCAGCCAATCGCCATCGTCTGTCCAGGCCTGTACTTCCTCAACCCAACCGCAGATATTGCCAATATCAACGGCAGAAAACGGCTGCGTATGCAACCAGCCATCATGTTGGTATTGCTGCACTTGTGTGGCTGTGATGCCCATGGTGCAATTGTACCTAGACTCCTTCGTCTCATTTTTGTTTTGATGACTAAATACGACTTGTAGTGTCTTTAAGTATGAAGACTTTTTCCGCTTGTTGATTTAGGCAAGAACAATGATTGCCGTCTAAGATAAATGAGTGAGCGGTTACTGGAAAAGTGTTTGGCCTGCCGAGGATGCAGGTGCGAGCCGTCAACAAATTCCTCATGGAATCGCTGGTCCAAAATTAGGTGTGCGAACAAGACCAGTCGTTGTGTCGCGAGATGTTGTCGCCGCAACCATGGTGGTTGTGCGGGGGGACGACGAGATGTATCTTTTGCGTCATACCGCTGGCGAAAATGCCGTTTCGTGGGTTGAGCGCATCGACCCGATAACCCTTGAACCAATTGCCCAATCAACGCAGTTGGCTGGCGGACCAATGTGGCCAGGTGGCATCGCGGTGCACGAAAACGGATCAATCTATGTAGTTTTTGGTAATCACGCTCATCGTTTGGCCCCGGACTTGACGGTGTTGGCATCGATTGCCCTTCCCCGCTTACGCCCCTACAACAGTTTTGTCATTCTCCCGAGTGGACACATCGCGACAAAAGACTTTTCAGGTCCAGCACCTGGTTCAACCGATGCGCACACAATGGAGCCAACCGAACTTTTGATTCTTGAGCCACAAGACCTACGAATAGTTGCACGTCTAGAAATGCCTGAGCCATCTATTGCTCGGTTATCAGCAGACCAGAACATTATCTACGTGGTCGGCACGACAAGTCTTATGCGCGTGCACTGGAGCGATAACAAACTGTTGCTCGATCAGCGATTTAAAGCAGAATACAGAACCATAGAAGGTCAAACATTTGGTTGGGATGCTGTAATCGCCGCTGGATCCGCCTGGTTTCTTGATAACGGTGAGGGATCCCATTTGTTTATGGGCACATTTCGAGGTGTTGGGGTGTCGCAAGCCCCACTTCATCTTGTACGAGTCAACCTTCTCACCGGTGTCGTTACAACAGCCGAAATATGTGGCGAACAAAATGGAGTCATTGCTAATCCCCCCGTTATTGACGAACGTCGTTGTATCGCCGTTGGATACGACAGCGGCAATGGGGTGATCACAGCGTTTGACTTTGATGATGATGGCTCAATGACTCCACGGTGGACACGACAACAAAATCATGCAAGTCATATGGTGTTTTATCCCGACACTGGGGAACTTGTGACCGCGGACTATCGCCCTGAAGATGCTGTCAAAGAGCAGTTAGTGGTGCTTGATATCAAGACGGGCGAAGAAAAAGTTCGCATCGACACGAAAAGTCCGATTCAAACGGTGGTATTTCCAGCAGTGGGAGCAAATGGTGATCTTTATTGGACAAGTACTTGGACCCTGACTCGGGTTCGTTGGCGCCCGTAGCGCAACCTCTAATGGGTCACAGTATCATCAAAACATGCCTAAAAATATCACCTCACTACCCGTCGAGTATTTGTTTACGATTAACGCAACCCTCGCTGATCCAGTCGTGGTTCCAAATGGACCACTAGGAACAAGAGTCATTGTCCCAGTTACGGGTGGAACTTTCAGTGGTCCACGAGCAAGTGGAACTATCGCAAACATCGGCGCTGACTGGCTGACAATGCGCGCCGACGGCACAGCACAGCTTGACGTGCGGATTGTTTTGACAACTGATGATGGTGCGTCTATTTATATGACGTACTTCGGAGTCATGGCTCCCGGACCAGATGGTCCCCAAATCGTGACAGCACCTTTATTTCAGACCGGAGATGAAAAATATTCCTGGCTAAATAATTTACAAGCCGTGGCGATAGGCAAGCCAGGCCAGAATAAAGTTGACTACGAAGTTTATGAAGTGATTGGGTGATTATTTGATGAAATCTGTACCTGCTGAGGCGAGCACAAAAACAACTTTCGACCCCAATGCGCTGCGCGAGAAATATCGTGAAGAGCGCGACAAGCGTCTACGCGTTGACGGCAATGAGCAATACCAAGATGTTGTTGGTGATTTTGCCCACTATCTCAATGACCCATATGTCGAACCATTGGTCCGCGAACCGTTGTGTGACGATGTTGAAGTCGTCATCATTGGTGGTGGTTTCGGCGGCTTACTGACAGGAGCACGCCTCCGCGAAGCGGGTATTCAAGATTTGCGAGTCATCGAAAAGGGTGGAGATTTTGGAGGAACCTGGTATTGGAACAGATATCCGGGGGCTGCATGCGATGTTGAGTCGTATATCTACCTGCCACTTCTTGAGGAATTGGGCTATATCCCCAAAGAAAAATACACGCATGCTCCCGAGATTTTAAAACATAGTCGCGCTATCGGAGAACACTTTGATCTGTATCGCAATGCTTGTTTTCAAACGGAAGTAACGGAAGTGCGATGGGATGACGAAGCTCGACGGTGGATCATCTCAACAAATCGCGACGATCGTATTCGGGCACGATTTGTGTGTATGGCAAATGGTCCGCTTCACCGACCAAAACTTCCCGGAATTGCCGGAGTCGAAACCTATCAAGGGCATTCTTTTCATACGAGTCGTTGGGATTACAACTACACAGGCGGAACCTCTGATGGTGACTTAACAGGACTTGCCGGAAAACGCATCGGAATCATCGGTACTGGCGCAACGGCTGTGCAGTGTGTCCCGCATATTGGAGCCACAGCCGGAGAACTTTTTGTTTTTCAACGCACACCGTCATCCATTGATGTTCGCAATAATCGAGACACCGACCCGGTGTGGGCAAAATCACTACAGCCAGGTTGGCAGAAACGGCGCATGGAGAACTTCAACAACTTGGTGTCGGGAATTCCTGAATCTGAAGATCTTGTAGGCGATGGCTGGACCGACATTATTGGCAAGTTGCTGTTGATGGTGCGTAACAACGCAAATGCAGATTTTTCACCCGAAGGCCTTGCATCAACAATGGAACTTGCTGACTTTGAAAAAATGGAACAGATTCGCTCTCGTGTTGATCAGATTGTTCATGACAACTCCACTGCCGAAGCACTCAAGCCCTATTACCGACAGTTTTGCAAACGCCCATGTTTTCATGACGAGTACCTGCAGACGTTTACCCGCCCGAATGTAACTCTGGTAGACACAGCTGGCAAAGGTGTTGAATGCATAACGCAACGCGGAGTTGTAGCCAATGGCGTGGAATACGAACTAGATTGCATTATTTACGCCACCGGCTTTGAAGTCGGAACAGAGTATTCTCGCCGCGCTGGTTATGAAATTATTGGTCGAAATGGCGTTACTCTCACCGAAAAGTGGGCAGAAGGCGCATCAACTCTTCATGGATTTCACAGTCATGGATTCCCAAATTGTTTTATTATCAGCAACTTGCAATCTGGGTTTACGGTGAATTTCCCGCACATGTTGAGCGAGCAGGCGATACATCTTGGATACATCCTGAATCATGCCGAACAAAATGGAATAACAAAGATTGAAGTCAAGCAAGAAGCAGAAAACGCATGGGTGCAGAAGATTATTTCGTTATCACAGATGAATGTTAAGTTTCTAGAATCATGCACTCCTGGCTATTACAACAATGAAGGTAAGCCCAATGATCGGGCAGTTCAAAATGGTTCCTTTGGTGGTGGGTCGGTTGCATTTATCCAAGTTCTTGAAAAATGGCGTGCGGATGGAGACCTTGCGGGACTTGAACTGTCAGCCTGAACGGTTTATTTCTGTGGTGTCAAAGATGTAAGCGTAAGAGTGATGTTCTCGGTGTAGTGGATGGCTCCGATAATTGAGTCATTTTTGATATCAGCAACACGGTTCATTTTTATAATTAATCCATCAGATGGGCGCAACCAAAGAGTGACAGTGGAGATGCCACTGGATTTTTTGCCAGCAACATCTTTAAACGTTACGACAACCGTGTCTACAGTGTCACTGCCGACCGAAAGTTTTTCGGCGCCAGTTATCTGAGCGGTATGTGCGTTCACCGTGTCAGATCCTGTGCATGTGGTTGATGACAGTGTTGTTGCAAGGTCAGAAGGCAACACCACCGCAATTGGTTCACAGACAAACGTTCGCTTATCGTGAACTTTAAAAAAAATATGATCAGTGGTCGATTTTGATTCAAGCAAATCGCCATTTATCCAACACCATGAATTGATGTCGGAACGTCTTTCAAAGACGTCCCATCTCCAGTCAAAGCCACAATCAGATGGCGTAATCGTGATGGCTGATTCGGACGGATAACTGTGGCTCTCGGTGAGTGGGCCGTCTAGGGATTCTTGGCCGACCGTGGCGTATGTGTAGACGCCGGGCGGGGGAATTACGTGATTTCCGCGCGGGTTAGCCGTCGCTGCTGTTGCCGTGGTCGTGACCCGATCTCTAAATTCGTCGAGTGCGTCGCTGACCGTGACCACCTTGGGGTCAAGTGATAACCACCAGATTGCCACAAAGAGCCCAATGACAAGGCCTGCGCCTAGAAACAGGGCATATTTGCGGGGCACCAAAGTCCTCATCAGCCTCAGTCTTGCCGATTAACAGTGGGGCAGTTGTGTTGCCCATTCATCAAATGCCCCCTTGCAGAAATCATGGATATCGGGTAGTGTTTCGGCTAGGTTAAAAATCGTTCCTATAGTTACAAGGAGATGTGTGATGAAAAGCATGAAAATAATGTTCGTATCGGCTCTGACCGTATTTGGTTTACTGGCCACCACACAGGTGACAAGTGCCGCACCTAAAAAATCTCAAACTGTCAAGTTCAGCGTGACAGGCGACTGCAAAGGTGAAGAAGAAATGATTGAAGGGGAATCCGAGGACAATTGTAAAATTGTGGTCACGATTTCTTCAACTTCTCCATCCAGAAGTGCTGTTCTAGAACTGCTTAATGAAGACGATGAGTGGGATGAAGCGGCGAAAGCAAGATCCAAGTCTGGGAAAATATCGTTCAAAATCGACGCAACTGACGAAGATGATGCATGGCTTGATGGTGACTTTACTTTCCGAGTTGTAGTCGCAAAATCTGGTTCAAACAAGGCCGCCACATCCAAGGAATACACGTTCACATTTACTCCTGCTGAAGAAGAAGAAGAAGAAGACGAAGAAGGTTCTGGCGAAGCTTCTTCAAAACAGAAGGGCAAGTCAACTGGAAATACCAAGTTAGACACAGTTCTAGGCAAGATTGACGACAAGAACAACTCTTTTGACGATAACTGCTCGAAAGAATTCGGAGCGGCAGATTGCAAGTTGATGTTCACTTCAACTGGGCCAAACTGGGCCAAACTTTCTGCCTCAAAGTGGGATACCATGTGTAAACAATTGCTCAAACAGTCTTCGGATAATTGCAAAAAAATGTACGGTATTTCTGCCCCGCCAGAGGGTATGGGCCCAGGCGACCAACCAACGCAGGGTGGATCAGGCAGTCAGCCAAAACAGCCAACGCAGGGTGGCTCAGGCAGTCAGCCAAAACAGCCAACGCAGGGTGGCCCAGGCAGTCAACCGCAGCAGGGTGGCTCAGGCACTCAGATGCCTATGCCAACAGAAGCATCAATTAAAGCCGCCTGCACCACTGCCGGTATCGCCGATTGCACCGAAATCGTCAAAGTAATACTTGATGCGGCTGCTACAAAAAAGATGCCAGACCCACAAGTTATGGGCAGGTTGCTCGGAGCCAAGCAGGAAGCTTTTTCCAAAGCAATGGGGTTCGCCCCACCGCCGTCAACAAAAAAATAAAACAACTCTTTTCGTCGTAATGTGACGAAAATTCACTCATGGGTGGAGTTAACAAGTCGAGCGGCTTGCTAACTCCACCCTTTGTGTTTTCAAGACACATAGTAAGATTCGCTAATGGGCACCAACGAGATTGGGTACTCAGCGGCAGATGTTGTTGGACTCCTTGAAGGTCTTTCAACTACGCGTGCGATTCGTCGATATGTTGACGAACCTGTCCCAGAAGGCGTGTTGCGAGACATCATGTTCGCGGCAACCAGAGCGCCGAGTGGCTCAAACAGGCAACCTTTTCGGTTTCTTGTTCTCACTGATTCAGCCGTCGCCCAGCAAGCAAAGGCACTCATTGCAGTAGGCGCACAAAAGATGTGGGCCCAAAAACGTATCAGCGATGGCTATGACGCAGGTACCGGCATTCATACAGATTCACCAAAATCACGAATGGCAAACGTGATGCAAGAATATGTAGATAATTTCTCTCGCGTACCGGTTCTGGTCTTGGCGTGTCTCGTGCGCTACCGCGAACCGACACCGTCAGAAGGTGCATCGGTGTATCCAGCATGTCAAAATATTTTATTAGCGGCGCGAGCACTTGGATATGGTGGAGTCTTGACTGGTTTTCAGGGTTTTGCAGAAACAGAACTGCGAACGCTGCTAAATATTCCAGATGACACTGCGTTAGCTGGTGCAATCACGCTTGGTAGACCCGTCGGTCATCATGGTCCGGTGCGACGATTGCCGATGAACCAACTCATTTATGGCGACGAGTGGGGAACATCTCCGCTGTGGGCCATTGATCCACCTGGAACTGCAGTGATGGCGCGTCGGACAAACGGGGAAAATCCAACTATCAACAAGAAGTAGTGTTAACACAACTCATCTTTTGAGCCTGAGCATCTGGGGGGATGACCAACATGATCAAAACGCCGCAAACTATGGATGAGTTGTCAACGCAATGGCTCTCAGATGCATTATCCGCAAAAGTGACAGAGTTTTCTGTGCAAATCATTGGTGCTGGACAGGGCTTTATGGGTCAACTTGGTCGTGTTCAACTCAACGGTGTCGGCGTACCAAAGAGCGTGATTGTCAAACTCCCAACGACAGACCCCGGCGGCCAAGTGATGGGACAGATGATGCGTGTGTGGGAACGCGAGCACCGTTTTTATACTGAGGTTGCGGCGCGGATGGGCGATGTTCGACTGGCAAAGTGTTTGTACTCAACGGCTGAGCCGTATGCACTAATTCTTGAAGATCTTGCGCCGGCGGAGTCGGGTGATCAAGTGGCTGGCCCGACACCAGATCAAGCACGTCGCGTGATTGATGCTGCGGCAACGTTGCATAGTTCATGGTTTGATCATCCAGATTTGGCGCTTCTTGATTGGATGCCCACTATTTCTGATCCAATGACAGCGACAATCGGTTCTTTGTTTGAGGTGGGCTGGCCTACCTTTCTGGAGAGGTATGAATCATCTTTACCCACTCGTGTCTTGCGGTGGTGTGAGACGTTCGCTCCCATGGTTGAGAGTTGGATTCAGACGTACAGCAATTGGCCATGCACATTGTCGCATGGTGACTTCAGGTTGGACAACATGTTTTTTGGGGAGGATGAAACGCTCACACTGATTGATTGGCAGTTGTCAATGCGTGCTCCCTGCACCACTGATCTTGTGTATTTCATCGGAACGAACTTGCCACGGGAGATGCGCCGAACAATGCAAGACGAGTTGATTGATCGCTACGTCAAGGGTTTGCTGGATGGTGGTGTGTCGGCTGAGTGGGCAAATAAAGAAAAAATATTTCAAGGACTCGCTGAAGGCGTGCTATTTTTCTGCACGTCATTTGGAGCCAGTATTTTGTCGCTTGATCCGGCCAACGAGCGTGGTGCTGCACTCATGGACTCGCTCGTGCGCAGAGCTTTTGCTGCGGCAGACGATTTAGATGCAGGAACCCGGATTGGTCTCTAGGACTCTTGGTTGGTGATGCAAGCCAGAATCTCAGCAAAATATTTGTTAGCGAGTAACCGCATTTCTTCGTCTGTTCGGTCTTGAATTGGGTGCGTTGTGAACACGCGTTTCATGTCAGGAAAACCTAATGCAAGAGATTGAGAGTTTGCTGCTGAAACAAACTCAGCCGAAGCCACAAACATTGATGGAATGCCCCGAAGTTCAAGATCTGCGATGTCATGCACACTGCACGACGTACAACTGCCTCAATCAGCAAGGGCTTCAATAACTAGGTTGCACTGCATCGCAATCTCATGTCGCATGTCAACCGGAGCAGGCTTTGTAAAAGTTGGTTTGGAGAAACGCAATACCTTTGCACCGCGGCTAATCAGTAATTCTTCAACCCGATCAAGAAAGACGTTGCCGCGCGGTTTAGAAATATCTAGCAATCCAACTGTGAGACCCGAAACACTGACAGGCCGAGACAATAGTTGTCGTGTCGCGGGAATCGACTCGTTTGTTGGATCAAGAATGGTAAGGCCAGCGGAAGTCATTGCTAATAAGTATGTCACGACCCGACTATGCGAGTCACAGGATCACTTCCAATGGCGCTATTTGCCCATCCAGCAATGATGGACGAAAAGAGTCCAGCACCACCTCCTGCGAATGTGAGCAATATTCCGCCTGGTCTGAATTTGGGAAGCGTGGCGTCGTGCAAGTGAGGAGGAATACCTTCGGCCATTCCGCGTGCACCCCGCACAAGTTGGTCGCCTGGTGTGCGGGAGCGCTCAATGAGCTGGGCGATTAAGTGCTCACGGGTCCATCCTTCTTCGGCAAAAAGTCGCCCATGATCTGGACTGATAGTCAAAATAGCATCGAATCCGATCACAAGTTTTGGGTGATGAACAGTTTGAAGACATGCAACGAGTGAATTGGTGAGTTCGTCAGCGGTACGAGCAAGTTGGTCCACAACGCATCGCGGACCTTCACCGGCAAAAACGGTGACTGCATTTTGTCCGGGCGTTACACCTCGTTCTGTTGCCAGCGACGTGAACGGTGAGCCGATTTCGTCTTCGGCAAAACAAAAAGAGATTTTTCCGGGATTGCCATGGGTAGCACGGTCTACTTCGCCGGGGCGACCTCCGCCAACATTGCGAATAGTGAGTTGTACGGCGCGACCAATCGTGTTATTGGCGCGGTTTCCTTGGCCAAATGCGTTCATTCCACTATTCATTCCAATCGCGCGTGTTGCGGGTCCGTTGCAGATGATGACGGGACCAACAGGCATCGTTGTGGCAAGAACTCCGTGCATATTGAAAGTGTCCGTGCAGACAGCCTCCAGTGCAGCAATGACCCACGGAAGGTACTCAGGCAAGCAACCCGCCATCACAGCGTTAATGGCAATTTTTTCAACAGTAAGTTCCACTAAATTAGGCGGAGCAATCGCGACCACATCTTGTGGTGCCCGTGTTGTGCCAGTCAACATCCGCAAAACTCGCTCTGGTGTTGGCGGGACGACTGGCAGACCATCAGTCCATCCGCGCGCGTACATTGCTTCGAATTCATCTTCGTTGGTTGAAAATTCAACATGCCTTGAAGTGAATGGAGTATCGGTGAATGCAACCCGCAATGCATCAACAAGATCTGGATCTACGCTCATTGAGCCGCACCCTGGTCGCATGACGGGGAGGTCTTCACCTAGATCATCAAGACCAGTGAGTCGTTGCCAATCAGTGCGCGACCAACCAAAAGTGCGATCTGTCTCTTTACCGTTCACTACGGTGATCAGCGTCGGAACTGTGTCGATCGAATGATGCCATGAGAATGCAAGGTTGGAATCATAAATTGCTGATACAGATTCTGGAAATGTCGGGTCGTCTTGCGTGTACACGGTGAGATTGGCTCCAGATGCAGCAACAAGGGCTAACAAGGGTTCCACCATCTGACAGGTGGCACAGTCCCGTTTTACGACAACAACTAATCCGTCGGGCAGTTTGGGGGCGTGAGAAGTCATAGCCGAACGCTACCCTCGTGATTGGAGGCGTCTGAGCACCTGGTGGGCTTCGCTGTCTTCAAAACAGACGAGACGGGCGAACCCCGTCTGGCGGGTTCGATTCCCGTCCGCCTCCGCCATCACCACCTACTTCCTGCCGTGCGAATGTCACCAGTGCGTCGAGTCAAACCAATCTTGTCGAGACATGCCACCAGTGGGATGGCGTGTTTGCGAGTGATGGCGAGCGCCTCGCGCAGTTGAGACACCGTGAATCCATTTGGAGAGGCCTGCAACAATGCATTTATCTGTGGTCGCAGACCGTGGAGCGTGTCACGATGAAAAGCAATGCCGTCGTGCTCAAAGAGAACTCCCGACTGGACGAGTTGGCGCATGATGTTGCGGTCGAGTTGATCCGTCTCAGGCGTTACGACTCCGGCGTCGCGAAACATTTCAACATACGGATGTTGCAAAAGTGGATCATTAGTGCCGCGTCGGACAAGCCCATTGCTGATGCTGACACCTTCAAGCGTGAGCAAAACATCACGCTCATGTGGTGCAAGTGTGTTGATATCAATTGTTATTTCTGTGGTGAGTCGGTCCGATAGAACTGACTGACAATCGGCGAACACTTCGGGGGTCGTTACCCAATCTCCAACGACGGTCGGAACTTCTTTGCCGGTGAGTCTGCGTGCAATGTCTGCAGTGAGCCAGCCTCTTCCAGCAAGCAGGTCATTGACGTCGCCGTCTGGATTGATGTGAAGAAGGTGTGAATGCGGATCAACATCAAAGATGACGCCACCACCGATAGTTGCACTAACGCCGGTGTCACGAAGCAGAAATCGATCTCCTGGGACAAGTGGCAGCGGATGAGACAGACGAATACGCACGATGCCGCTATCACCGGGTTCAATAGAGTCATTTCTCAGCAATCGCATGCTTACAGACTGACTGTTCGTTCCGATATGAACAGTAAAACTGCCGCGCTTTGTAACTGCATGATGAATTGAACTCAGCGTTGTGAGTTGGGCATCAAAAAGAATCGTTGACCACCAGTCATCCTCGAGCACGAGTGCATCACCTCGCCGTACATCATTTGTATCCACGCCTACGAGGTTGATTGCGCATCGTGTGCCTGGCTGTCCACTTGTGATGACCTCACCATGTGTTTGAATCTCGCGAATACGAGCGCGTTGTGATGTGCGGGCAACGGTCACCTCAGTGCCAGTAGTCAGTGGGGCGCCCTCGAGCGTGCCAGTGACGATTGTTCCGGCACCAGTCATGCTGAAGACGCGATCGATGAATAGTCGTGGGCGATTATGTTTGGTCGTAGGAGAGTCCCTCGTGACGAGGTCTTCTAGTTCACGGACAAGAGTGTTGATTCCGGCGTCGTTCATCACTGATGTGGGGACGATGGCCGACCAAGCAACCGTAGTCGCATCAAGGCGTGTCTGAATCTGCTTCGTTCTGTCCGCCAACATGAGCGCGTCAACTTTGTCGCTTTTAGTGAGTGCCACAACACCGCGGGAGATTCCCAGAACTTCAATAATCCCAATGTGCTCTTCGGTCTGTTGTTTCCAACCCTCCAGTGCGTCAACGACGAGCAGTGCAATATCTACACCACTAACTCCTGAAACCATTGTGCGGACAAAATCTGCATGTCCGGGTACATCAATAAAACTCAAGGTCTGGCCCCGTGGGGTGGTGACATGAGCAAAGCCCAGATCAATTGTCATGTTGCGTCTTTGTTCTTCGGCAAGACGATCTGGATTCGTACCAGTAATGGCTTGCACAAGAGACGATTTTCCGTGATCAACATGACCAGCAGTGGCGATGACTGTCATGGAATCAGCAAAGGGCAGTGAGTGCGGCAACCACGATGGCGTCGTCTTGTGGTGCCACACTGCGCAGGTCAAGGTATGTGGTGTTGTTGACGGTTCGAGAAATCACAGCGATGTCGTGCGCGCGCAAAGCAGTACTGTGATCGCCCGTAAGAGCGATGCCGACTGATGGCACTGTTGAGCCTGGCGCAGAACCTGCCCCGACAAGTGAATCAAGTGAGACAACTGAACCAATGCCGGATCGCCGCACAATTTCTGCGGCACGTGACTCCAGGATTGCTCGCGGTGTCGCCACCATTTTCCAAAACGAAACATCAGTGCAGACGGTGCGCGCACAATACGAAAGCAGTACAGATTGCAACATCAATAATGTATGGCCACCAGGTCTTAGCGCCCGCATCAATGGATGTGAGGCACATGTTTGGACAAGGTCTGCACGCCCAGCGATGATTCCGCATTGCGGCCCACCCAATAGTTTGTCGCCACTGAACATCACCAGGGCTGCACCGTCGCTTAGTGCTTGACGTGCTGCTGGTTCATTACCTAGCCATGAAGGGACACGGTCGACATGTCCGTGCAACCACGGACACGTGTTATCAATTAGGCCTGATCCAATGTCAGCAATCACTGGTACGGACAACGTTGCCAGTTCTGCTACGGATGTTGTTTGAGTAAATCCCTGAATTGCGAAGTTTGATGGGTGGATTTTCATAGTGAGCGCGATGTCGTTACGTTTTGATTCAATCGCCTTGCTGTAGTCCTTTAGTCGCGTTCTATTTGTTGTGCCAACGTCTACAAGATGTGCGCCAGATTGCTCCATCACATCGGGGATACGAAAACCACCGCCAATCTCAACACTCTCGCCGCGCGACACGGCAACGCCACGATTAGATGCAAGTGCTGCGAGCACCAATATCACAGCAGCAGCATTGTTGTTGACAACAATTGCGGCTTCAGCACCAGTGAGAACAGAAATTAATCTTGATGCTGATGTTTGGCGCGATCCGCGTTCCCCGCTTGCGAGGTCATATTCAAGATTTGTTGGTCGACCTGAACCAATTGTTGTTTGTGGTGCTCGGCCCAGATTGGTGTGTAACAACACACCAGTTGCATTGATGACTTCGGTGAGTAATGCAGTTTCAAGATCGTTCGTGAGTCTTTGCGCTGCTGACAGCGCATCATTTGGCGTTTGAACGACTGCGCGGCGAGCACAATCAACAAGAAGTGAGTGGGGCAGCGTGGATTGGGCGGCGAGGGCTCGAGCGATGGTGTCGATAGACGGCGGATGCGTTGCTGATGGTGCCACCTTTTCAACCTAGTAGTTTGCATTGCGTGCTTAAGAACGCTTCTCCCATCAGGCTCACCGAATGGACGTCGTGTGGCGGGTGCGCCGCCAAATGGGGTGCAACAATGTTGGCTGAAATGGTACAGGAATTGCCAGTGGGATTTGATTCGTCGCTGTTGGTGGGTCTTGCTCCTTTTGATGACGCAGCTGTCTATCAACTCACTGATGATCTTGCGTTGGTCAGCACAACAGATTTTTTCCCGCCACTCGTCGATGACCCTGCAGATTTTGGCGCGATTGCAGCAGCCAATGCGTGCAGTGATGTTTTTGCAATGGGTGGACGCGTGGTGCTGGCTGTCAACATTGCAGCGTTTCCAGAAGAACTTCCCCGCGATGTAATCGCTGCAATTTTTGCAAGTGCTTCAGAAACAGTTATTGCCGCTGGTGGCACGATTGCAGGAGGGCACACGATTCGCAATCCTGAGCCAATCTTTGGACTTGCCGTACAAGGAGTAGTTGACCCGCGGCATATTTTTCGCAAGGGTGGTGCCCAGCCAGGTGACGTCGCAATTTTGTCCAAGCCAATAGGTACAGGTCTTGTCACGGCAGGTGGTACCAGTGAGCAAAAACGTGAAGTGATTGCTGGAATGCGCACGCTAAACAAAAAATCTGCCGAAGATCTGCGCCGATATGCCATTGATGTGCATGCCGTTACTGATGTCACCGGATACGGACTTGCAGGTCATGGATGGGAAATAGCCGAACGCTCTGGAATAAAATTTATTGTTGACACGATGTCACTGCCGCTCTACTCAGGCGCGCATGATCTTGCAGTATTTGGGACTCGCACGGGTGGCGATGCTCGCAACCGCTCGTATGTCGGAGATCACGCCGTGATCAATGCACACGAAACGTATGTCGCACTATGCATGGACCCACAAACATCGGGTGGGTTGCTGGCTGCTGTCGCACCGCATGTTGCGCGCGATCTAGTGAGCGAAGGTACGTGGGTCAGCATCGGATATTTTGAATCCGGCACGCCAGCCATCGAACTTCGCTAGTAGTGATGTCAGGAATTATGATGTGCCAGAGCAAGTCATGGGGGTCATGATGTCGATTCCAGTGGAGTTCAGCGCGGAAGCAGTCAAAGAGTCATCTCTTGAAGCATTTCGTCCATATGGAGAGTTCCTGAGATCGGCCGAGCCGTACTCGTCGATCTTCATCAATAATCAGTGGCTCACTCCACCTAAGGCCGGTGCAGAACTTGAGTGGGGACAAGGTTGGTACTACGACACCACCGTTGCTCGTAAGCATGAGTATTGGAAAAACATCAAGACTCCACAAGCCACAAAAGATATTGTTCAATTACGCAAAGATCTTTTTGAGTGGGGTTACTGTCTGATTGAGGACGGACTATCCGAGGAACAATACACTCGCATGCGGGCCCGTATCGCAGAGCAAGCCCAAGCAGAGCGCGAACTCGGAATTGCTTATGTTGTCGCGTCACAACAACACGTTTGGGCTCTCGTTAATAAGGGAGATGATTTCGTAGGTTGCCTAGAACATAATCCCAAGAGTGTGCAGGCTGGCCCACTGATTGAGCAGATCTTGAACGAGTCACTTGGTAGCAAATGGAACCACTTTAGTTTCTTGTCAAATATCTCGTATCCCAAATGTCATCCACAGTCAATGCATCAAGACCAGACCTTTATTGCGCCGTACAACCCGAGCGAGGCGCCTGTATTGGTGAACACGATGTATATCTTGCAAGATGTTGACGAGGTCAACGGGGGCACGCTGCATATTCCTGGGTCACATCGACCAAACGGTGATGGCGGGGTCAATGGCCTGTACGGCAAGTTGCCCAAGCCAATCAATCTCGAAGCCAAAGCCGGAACCGTTTTGATGTTTGACGGTCGGTTACTGCACGGTGGTGCTGTCAATCACTCAGATGACTTTCGATACGTCATCACCAACTCGTGCGTTAAGAGCTGGATACGGCAGCAAGAAAACTTCTTGCTCACTGTTAGCCCAGAGGTCCTGCAGAATGCGAGTGACAAGTTGTTATTAAGACTGGGATTTCAATCAAGTATTACGAGCAATCTGGTTGAAGGATACGGATACATGGGTACTGGACAGATTGGCGACGAGAATGGAGCCGTTGTACATGTTCGTCATGCTTTTGACGATGGGACCTACCGTCATGTTGGACAATTAACAATGACCGATGTCGCAAATGCAGATGACTTCACATTGCAAAAGATTCAACGCAGACATGAATCATTTCGAACTCCTGAATACTTTGAGCATCTGCACGCACTCAATGCGCTGTAGTGGGTAAAAGATAGTTCTCAGTCTTGCTGGATGTTGCACCAATGAGAATCAGCACAGCAGCAATAAGCACGTATGCCATCAGCGCAATTGCCAATGGTTGCACAGTTCCATTAAAAGCAGAACTACCAATATTTCCGAGTAACGCACCGCCAGCAGTTGTGACAGTGCTGATGATCGCTGACGCAGTTCCGGCAACATGCGGAAGCGGAATCATTGCTGCTGTATTGCAGACTGGCACAAGACCCTGAGCAACTGGTATCACGCACGCGAGGCTGATTGCATAGAGCCAGAAGTTGGGATGACCGTGATTGAGGCGTGAAATAAGCAGAAATACGAACGACGTACACATTGCCACCACCACCATGCGACGCACGAGTTGCGTGATACCGACACTGTGAACCAGGCGCGCATTATTAAGCGAGTTAAGTGCGAGCATGATGGCAATGGATCCAAAGAACAATGGAAACCATGAACCGTAGCCGTATACATCAGAGAGAATTACTTCTGAACTTGCCAGATACGCGGCCATGACTCCGAACAAAAAAGCAATAGCTAGCGTAAAGCAAACAGTTTGTCTGCGGCCAACTACTTCTTTGAGGGCTTGAACAAATGCTGAACGAGTGAGCGCTCGACGTCGCTCTGGCTCCAATGTCTCAGGAAGTCGCGTCGCCCACAGCATGAGGACACTCGCGATGACAGCAGGAAACCAAAAAACAATTCGCCACGGTGCGATAGCGATTAATCCTGCTCCAATCCCGGGGGCAAGGATTGGCACTAGCAAAAATACTGCCATGATGTTGGACATCAGACGTGCCATTGCATTTCCTTCATACCGATCGCGAATCATCGCGATGCTCAGCGTGCGTGGCGCTGCCGCTCCGAGTCCCCACACAAAGCGTGACACAATTACCCATTCCCACGATGGTGCAACACAGGCAAGGAGAGCGCTCGCTAAATAAAGGGCCATTCCCCCAAATAACAAACCACGCCGTCCATATCGATCGGATGCTGGCCCGTATATCCACGGTCCAACTGCCATGCCCAAGAAAAATGCGGTCACGATCCAGCCCACTTGCGTTGAGTCTGGAGACATTCCAAATTCTTGTCGCATGTCTGGGAAAGCTGGCAGCATTAAATCAATGGCGAGAGCACCACTCGCCATCAGCGCCGTCACGATGGCGATGAACTCTCGCCCGCTTGCTACACCTTTGACCCGCTGATCTCGTGATCCGGTTGAGGCACGCAACGTGGATTTCACCTTGCCACCGTATGTCATACCATCGCAATTGCTCGGGTTCAAGAAGTCCATGAGACGTACTTGAAGCGTCCGTCGCTAGGTTGATGAAATGACTTTTGTAACGACGCTCAATTTCCCTGATGGTAAAAGTGCACAAGTCATACACTGTCCTGGACCCCGTTTATTGGTCCACCTGTTGTGAGGCTAACACAGGGTTTTCGGCCCACCATTTAGTGGCGAACTCGACCGGGGTCAGATAGGAAAGCGCACTGTGCGGGCGGTAATGGTTGTAGTTGTTGCGGTGTTCTTCAAGCATGAAACGGATTTCCCACATCGAATCAAACACTTCTCTGGTTAGTAGTTCGTCTCTGAGTCTCGAGTTGAACGATTCGACGCGACCGTTTTGCCAGGGTGAACCTGGATCGCAATAGTTTGCTTGAATGTTTTGTTCTTTGCACCAGTCACGCAGAGTGTCGGCAATGAACTCTGGTCCGTTATCCATCCGCAGAAACTGTGGTACGCCACGATGTTCGCGTATCTGATCAAGAACAGCCATCGTGCCTGCTGCAGTGATCCGGCGTGCTGCGTTCGTGGCGAGCGCTTCACGAGTGAACTCGTCAGTCACATTCAAAATCTTCACGGGTCGTCCGTCAGCTGTTTCATCAAACTGAAAATCGATCGCCCACACATGATTCGGATATGTGCCCCGAACAATAATCGGTTGACGGGCAATCTTGGTTTTGCGACGTTTAGGGCGTTGCACATGCAAACCCTCGAGACGCCATAAACGTTGCACCCGTTTACGATTCACCTGATACCCGTCACGCAACAACATCACATGAACACGCCGATACCCATAACGAGGATATTTCACCGCCAACGCCCGGATCTGTTGCCGCAAACACGCCACTTGAGGCCTGCGAACATGTTTGTGACGTTGTGTGCTGCGATACTGGCCAACCACCAGACACGCTCTTCTTTGAGACACCCCGAACTCGTCAACAAGAGCCAACACAGCGACCCGTTTCTGGTTCGGGGTCACCATTTTCCCTTAGCAACCATCCTCAACATGTCGTTATCGAGTTCCTTCTCGGCGAGTAGACGTTTCAATCGGGCGTTTTCTTGTTCCAACGTTTTGAGTCGTGCCACATCATCAGGTCGCATCGCCCCATATTGGCTACGCCACCGCTGATACGTCTGATGAGATATCTCCAAATGTCGCATCACTTCAGCTAGCGGAATACTCTCCGCCAACAACCGGTCAGCTTCACGCAGTTTGCGCACAATCTGCTCAGGTGTGTGTCTGGTCCGTTTCATATCCATCCTCCCAACCCCATTCTTACGGGATTACTGATCTCATAGGAGATGGACCTATTTCAGGGGGTCAGGACACATTGCGCTTCCTCGGGACGCTAAGTTAACAGAGGCGAATGCAAAAATCAACACATCAAAGCCAGTTACTGTGACCTGGGTTCACCAAAAACACTGTTAGCCTCATAACAGACGGACCGACAAACGGGGTCCAAGATAGTTATCTGCCAGCTATCCACAGAGAGAGCCTTCATAGGATATGAGTCAGAGTGAAAGAGTGCAAACTGGATCATCTCCCCGAGACAAGATCCTTGAGCGCGCGATTTCAGTTCTTGAAAAAGACGGTGAAGCTGCAATTCGGACAAATACGATTGCTGCTGATTGCGGATGCACTGCGCCAACCCTGTATCGAGAGTTTCAAAGTCGTGAAGGATTAATCATTGCAGCGCAGGCCGAAAGATACAAACGATCATCGCAAGAAACCGTGACAGCGCTTGTCCGTCAAATCACAATTGCAACCACTCGAGAAGAATTGTATGACAATGTTTCCATCTCGCTAGGTCATATTTTTTCAATTACTCGCGCCAAGTATCGTCGCTTGCGTGCCGATGTCATTGGGTCAGCGGTTTCACGGCCTGAACTCCGTCAAGAGATAGTGCGCGTAGACACCGAGTATTCACGGGCAATCGCCGCTGCATTTCGACCAGCCATGGAGGCAGGCTGGATGAGCCCGACTGTGAATCTTGAGGTCATTGCTTTTTGGGCACAAGGTCTGACCAATTCCCGAGTGGCCCTTGAGTTCGATTCCCAATCTGCGTATGCCACAGCGTGGGATGAACTGACGAAGAAGGCGATCCTACGGGAGCTTTTCGGCTAAAAGAGTATCCCTCTTGTCTATAAGTTATACTTTTGAGGTATATAACTTATAGACAAGAGGGATACTCATGGAACATCGCGGAGATATTGGTAACCGAGTTCAGAAAAGTCCACTACGGCGAGTGATCGTCACAATCACACTGGGTGTTGCTTTAGTTGCTCCTGGAATTCCATTCATGCCAGGCAGTGTCGCGTCAGCAGTGGGCTCCACGCCTCTACGCCCGACTAATTTTAGCGCGAACTGCAGTGCCCCGGACAACTCGGCAGGTCAAATGTCTCTTACTTTTACTGAGGGGTCAAACAATGGGTCGCCAATTACAAACTACAAGTACTCATTTGACAACATTACATTTACGGCATTTAATCCGGCCAAGACAACGCAACCATTTGTTTTTGATTTCACCGAGTACAACCGACCTCTAGGGGTGATGACGTACGTGTACCTCAAAGCGGTGAATGCAAACGGTGATGGAGAGAGCAACTGGGGCAATGTAGGCGGAAGTAATTCGCAAGTGGGATGCACTGTTGGAAATGGTCTTCCATCGCGCCCAACAACTGCAGCTGCAACTGCAGGAAATGGTTCCGCAAGTGTTGCGTTTACGGCTGGGTCAAACGGCGGGTCAGCTATTACGAACTATAAATATTCCATCGACGGAGGAGTGACGTACATTGCGCTGAGTCCAGCTAGCGCAACAAGTCCAATCATTATTCCGGGACTAACTAACGGAGTGCTCACCACTATCTATCTGAAGGCGGTCAACGCAAACGGTGATTCTACAAGCGCTCGGACCGTCACAGTTACACCTTCTGGTTCCGACACACCAGTTGCTCCCACTACAACGGTTGCTCCCACTACAACGGTTGCTCCCACTACAACGGTTGCTCCCACTACAACGGATGCACCCGGGACAACTAGCTCGCCATCAACCAAACCCGACTTGGTGGCTTCATCTGATTCAGGGATTTCAGACACTGATGACATCACCTTTGACAACTCGCCTACGATTTCGGTAGCAAATAGAATCAATGGCTACAAAGTAAAAGTGATAGCTGTAAAAGATTCCAAAACCATGTCGTGCACATTTATTGCATCCCCAAAGAAGTCAAGCTGCACCCTCGGCACACTAAGTGATGGAGTGTGGTTCGTGAGATCACAGCAGTCCTTAGGCGACGTCACTTTGCCAAAGTCTACGGTGCTTAAAATTACTATTGATACTGTTGATCCAACCGTAATTTCGTTTACCACGCCTGTAGCAAATGGCAAAAAGAAAGTTGGAGACGAGATAAAAATAGTCGCAACGGTGGGAGAGAATATTGTTCCAGGTGGATCAATCACGGTGACGCTAGATACTGGGGTAGACGTTGTCTTGACACAAACAACTGCCACCAAGATGGAAGGAATTTATGTCGTCAAAGACGGGGATTCCACCGACGGCCTCACAGTTGATTCATTTGTCAAAACATCTGTGCCAACTGATATTGCCGGAAACGTAATGACCACGACCAGGCTTCCTATGGGCAAGAAAAATATCGGTGGACTAAAAGACATTGTCATCTCAGGAACATCTAAGCCTTCTCCACCAGACGAAGACGACGAAGATGACGAGCCCACTGTTCTTGAATGCAAGACTGTTGTCACGGTGAAGAAACCCACGGCACCAGTCTTGGTTGGTGAGAAGTTGTCAGACGGCATTATTTTTGATCCCGCTTCACCGCAATTGGATTCCGGAGATAAAAAAGAGCTTGATCGTGTTGCAAAAGTAATGGCAAAACGTGGTGGACTCGTGCTTGTCTCAGGGTTCGCACGTAAAAACGGAGTTGACTCAGCCGAGTTTCTTAAGAATCTCTCACTAGCGCGTGCCCGCAATGTTTCTAAATATCTGGCAACAAAAGGGGTTCGCGTGTCAGTGAGGTACGAGGGATACGGAGCAGTAACAAAAGAAATCGGAACGAGTAGTCAGCGTAAAGTTGATCTTCGGTGGATTGATGATGCTGCCAAAATTGAGTCAGAACAGAAATGCTCGGCCAAGTAATAATTCACATTTTATGTCGTGTGATTGTCATGAATCGTCAGAGAATAATTGTGTAGTTAAAGGAAAACGTAGCGATTGGGATGGTCTGCCGCGTGACAAGAGTTTGTTTCATTCCCCGCCGCATTGTGGTTTGCCCATTGGGAATTTGAGTAGTCAAGTGTTTGCAAATTTTTATTTGAATACTTTTGATCATTTCGTGAAACATTCCCTTGGGGTCAAGTTCTATGGCAGGTATGTCGATGACTGTGTATTTGTTCATCCTGACCGCAGGTACCTGGCGTCACTTATTCCTGTGTTGCGAGGTTTTCTACAGAATGAATTGTCACTAGAACTGCACCCTAAAAAAGTATCGTTGCAGCATTATTCTCATGGGGTTCCGTTTCTTGGGGCGTTTATTTTGCCCGGTCGCACGTATGTGGGTAAGCGAACCAAAGGAAACTGGGTTTCTGCGATACGGCGTCACAATGGTGTCGTGGCTGATCATGTGCCAGACAGGCAGGAGACTCGACAGTTTGTGGCAAGTATGAACTCATATTTGGGAGTACTGGGGCACTTTCGTACCCGTACTCTTCGACATCAGATGGTGAAACACCACATGAAGGGGTGGTGGGGTTACACATGGATCAATGGCAACATCACTAAATTTTCGATGCGACCCAGTTTTCCACGAAAACACTTAGGAATTTGTTGGTTAGTTTCTGTGGCTGCGAACTACACTTACCGACGGATGTATTCGGCTCCCTCGGCGATTTTCGCTCTGGGTTTCGTTCCGCCTCCGCGCCTTTAGGAGGCGGAGCGAAATTCTCCAGCCCGTGGTGGGTTTCACTGGTGAACTGAGTCAGTTACGCGTTTAGTCGACTTCAGTTACGGGCTGAGTGGTGGTGCCAACTCTGAGCCGGTGTGGCGCGTTGATGTACCTTGTCTTTGTGGGATTCTTTGATTCAGTCAAGCGTGGAATGCAGCGGTATTCAGACCCCCTCACCCCGTCCGAGATGAGTCAGATACTGGACGGTCGACAGCAGTCGGACTTAGCGGGATATTTTCTGGGACAAACGTATGCTCCACGAATGGGATGGCACGAGGGATTACTTGCAATCTTTCATGATGGAAGTGGAGCCATTTATCGTGACTATCTAGGGGAGGTAACTGATAAGGGAGTAAGAGGGTGGCGAATGTGCGTTGCTTCCTGGAAATCAGGTTCAGTGACCAATAATTTCAATGATCCAACTCCGCTATTGGTGGGCCCATCCGGCATCACTTTCGAGAAGGCGAAGAATTATCTTCCCTCCAACACTCCTGTTCCAAGCCTGGGCGAATTGCTCTTAGTTATTGAGAACTTCACTGATGATTACGATGACGACGGTCAAAACAGATGGGTTAGCGGTGCATCTCACAAACCGGGAGAGATCTTTTCCGGAATCGTCATTGGTAGCGGTTTAAATATCTTGCGCCAACGATGCAGTGGTCGCCAAGGCTGGTAATTCAACTCTTGTCTTCATCACCATTTTCGGTTGTAGGCAATGGATTCTCTTTTAGCGGCACTGTGCTGTCTATGTCGACCAATGAGTCTGGAATAGTGACGAGTGTTCGCATTGGAAATTGAGATGAGAACCATTCCAATGGGACGAGCGCTTGGTGTTGCTCAATTCTTGCTTCCGTCTCATAAACGAAAACAACCTGAACGCCACTGCCATATTCAGGAATATCAATAGGTTCTGAAATTTGTAACACCTCTATAAGTCCCCACGGTGGTACATCAATGGGGAACTCAATACCGTCCGGAAAAGCGGCGAGGGTTATCACGCGTGAACCATTGACAGAGCTAGGTCTATTCGGATTGGGCATTGTGTGCCTCCCATTCTGAAAATGCTTTTCTAAGGTCTGAGTGAAGTTCCTCATTTAGGGGATTGTTGTGAGGGCCTTTAGTCTCGACGAGTTTCCAACTTGGACTAGTGACGTCAAATGCAACGGCACCAAGTCTCCAATCATCGCCGATACAAAGAACTCGGATATGTCCGGTTTGTACACCCATGAAATATGGCTGAGTGGGGTTATTGAGACAGTTTGCTAAGACTTTGCCTGCGACCACTAAGTCGTGACGCGACTTCAACTCTGTTACCGGATGTCCTTCGAGGCCTCGTCTAACAAGGTACTCACAGAAATCACGGCATCGTCCATAGTCATGTCGTAAAGCGGCGCTCTTGATCTCATTAATGATTCTCTTTGGGTCGCGACCCGTGGCAACAAACCCCAGTTTGTGGGCTGCCAATATTGTGAGCGGCATTGCAGGGTCTGTCATTGCTCCTCGAACAACTTCTAGCGCAGTACGAGGAGTCAGATTTGCAAGTACTGCGCGACAATTTGGAGTGACTGCCATCGCTGCCAAAGAACTGTACGGTTCAATATCTGTCAGTTCTGCTCTCAATGTTGGTGGAGCTAGTCCCATCCATGAGACAAAAATTTCACTAATTTTCCCGTTGATAATCAAAGCTTCACCGAAAGCTTTACCGGCTTCAGCACCACATGAGACTTCACCCCAATATGTTCTCGCTGCATCACGAATTTTTGGTTGCCGCAATGCAATCTCGAGACGTCTTGGCAGTGCAGTCGTTTCCGATATTTGCGGATTATTAATAGCAAAGTCAGCCAGTAGTGGGTGCGCGTGAACGAACCATTCCTCTAGTGCTTTGGAGAATTGAAATCCGAAACTGAGTTCGAGAAAACGACGCACAACAGAACTAGCAACCGTTTGTTCAAGTCCAGTTGCATTAACAAGTGACCCGACTAGATCGTGTTGAGCAGAATACTTCTCATTATCTCGAACCATACAAATGTCATCTGATTCCTTAATCAACTCGACCGAACCAGAGCCCATGGCGATAGACAATCGATTTTTCAAAAATTCAGCATCAACAATTGCATCATCAGAAAGGGGCAGAACATACTTGGTCATTTGTTGACCGTCCTAAAAGTGACAGATACGCGACGCTGACGGAGAGTTTTTATTCCACCTTCTCGTTCAAATTTGCGCGGCGGGATTGAATGTTCCCATTCGTAACGAGACTCGCCTTCAAGAACTGCAATAGAACCAGGTTCTAATAAATGGTCAACATAGTTGTGGCCTTCTCGAGTGAATCGCATGCTCCAACCTTCGAGAAGTGAAAGTGTGACTATCACAGGACCAAAATCCTGAACATGATCTCTGTGAGATGCAATTCCTTGAGTGGTGTTTTCGTCGACAAGATACTCATTCACGATCACCTGATCTGGAATCTGTTGCATCACACGTTCCTCATATAAACGCTCAGCTAGGTCGTTAAACAGAGTTGGTAATTGAGGTGCAGAGTCTGGTCCTTCAACTCGACCGGTCGAATAGTTATATCGACGGCCGTAATGTTGCGTGCGTCGACCAAGATCCACGCTCCATTTCGACACATCAATTAGGTGAAGCAAAGAATCTTGTTGAGTTTGGCTAAGCCACAGCGGTGTGTAACCCAGACCTTCGGGAAGATAGTCCTCAAAAAAGCTCATGAATTTACCAACGCCTTAGCAAGGATGGCCGCCTCGTATTTTTTGTGACCGACACGTAGCCCTCGACCAAATTTTGCCACCGGGACGTGTGAAAAACTCTCCGCACAAAAATTTACGTGCCATGGACGCAACAGATGTTGCAGCCCTCGTTTACCACGCGCAGGCTCAAGAGAAATGGCCGAAAGTGTGTCAACAACAGGAAAGGTCTTTTGAAGGATTTGGAGTAATCGTTGATTTTGCAATTCCAGTGCTGCGTCTGCTTCTGCATCAAAATACAAAACGTTTTGCGCATGCGACGCCAGTAAGAAAATGGAATGTATCGTCGCGTCTGTCGTTGCATGGGTTTGGAAACTCGTAACATCCTGATACGAGCACTTAACATTTACCAACGCGGCCAACTCAAGTGCGACCGCACCAGCGGCCGGGCAATGATCCACTACGACCAGTCGGTCAGCCAACCCGAGCAGCACGAGCATGATGCCGTTCATGCCGGCTGCGCCGTTAAAGTCAATGAGCAAATCAGAGCTCGAGTATTTGTTGATGTCGTGTTCGAGTCCGGTGGCGAGTTCAGCCATGTGGTAGCGCCCAAAGCGGGCGGCATATCGCAAAACTTCTGCCTCGGTCGAGTCGGGTGCAAGCCACCATGGCCCCTGGCTAGGCAGGTCGTGTGGAAAGTTTGCGAGCAGCTGGTTCAGTGCGCGCTCGACCTTTTCGTAAGCGAGCCGAACTTCCGCCTCGGTGAGTGTTCTAGGGGATTTTTTCATTGGAGTTGTTCCTTAGTTATGGCCGTCGAATTTGGCGGCGTCGCTATGCTATTATTGCAAGCCAATCGGACATCCCACAACCTCAAAGTCGTTGCAAATAAAGGAAAATCTCCAGAAGAGGCAACGCTGATTTTGTAGTGATAGGGTCTGTTTATGGAAATTCCACATTCAATAAAGGGATCTGCATGGGAAGAGGCTGATGAGGCCCAAGCAAAATCTGACCTAGCGCGATACTGCGATGAAGTTCTCTGGGCCATTTTTCAAAGGGCAGCTCAATTCGAACCTCTTGATCCCGAAATCGTCTGGGACGACCCGATGCTGCTCCACCGAGGCGAGGTTGAACGGATTCGCCAATTCATTAAGGACATCAAGTTGTCGTTAAGGAAATTGGGAAGGATCAGTAATGCATTGGAGAGTTCCGCAGCAAAATACCGTGCTGATTACCTTGACCATTTGCACACAGAGTTTGTCGATCGTGCTGCATACATCGAAGCACGTCCATTTTCGGAATGTCTCAGATGCTGGACTGAAGGGTATTCAATCAACAGACAAAAATATGTAACCGAGGATGGAATAGAAAAGTCGATGAGTTGGCAAAACTACCTAGAAGAAGCTGCAAAATCTCGCCAAAAGGTAAAGGCAAAAAAAAGTGAAGACGATAACAAGTTGGAGTTTCATACCCTCCGAAGAGAATTTCTCAAATTGTATGAAGAGAATGGAAACCATAGAGGGTTGTTTCGCGATATAGATGGCAATGTAATTCCTAAACCCAGTTCCGGCCCAAGACCAAATGGACCTGTTCATGAAGAAAGAGAAGTCGTTTATTGGGTCTGCGATAGCAAAGACGCATTCGGTCATGGGGACGTTGGTTCAATGATTGATGTAGCGAATTTTGGAAGTTATCGAAGAACGGCAACAATTTACGATCGATATTTCTGCCCAGATTCCGACAATTGCGGGGGTGTATTGGTTCCACGATTTAGAGATGAACACATCGATTTCAACGACAAAGTAGATAGTCAATGACGTTGGAGACCGATCATCGTGCTCTTCGGTCATCTAGAAACACCCGTGAAGTAGAATCAACTACCTAGAGATGATTGGGAGGTTGGGATGAGCAAGAAGTCATTGAGCGAGTCAGATATTTGTGACCGTTTCATTACGCCATCCCTCCTCAAGGCAGGTTGGGACCAAAGCCGGTGGCGCCGGGAATATGCCTTTACCGATGGTCGCATCATCGTGCGCGGCAAATTGGTGGCCCGCGGGAAACAGAAGCGCGCCGACTATCTCCTCTTCTATAAGTCCAATCTTCCCATTGCCGTAATTGAAGCCAAAGACAACAACCATTCCTTGGGCGCCGGCATGCAACAGGGCCTTGGATACTCCGTTACCCTCGATGTTCCATTCGTGTTCTCGTCAAATGGCGATGGATTCCTTTTCCACGACAAAACAGGAAATGCCGACAAAGTCGAGACAGTTCTTTCGTTAGAGGAGTTCCCGACACCCGACGAACTCTGGCATCGCTACATGCAGTGGAAAGGTCTCAACGAAACTAATGAAGTTCTCGTAACTAGTCCGAACCATCAAGATGTCGGCGACAAAGCAGCTCGTTACTACCAACAGTTAGCAATCAACCGAACAATTGAAGCTGTTGCTCGTGTACAAAAGCGAGTGCTCCTTGCGATGGCAACAGGGTCAGCCGACTGGAAAAATCTCTACGGCAACCGCAGCCTTGCCGAGTCGCTGAACTCGGTTCTTAAAAACGACCTTGGGCGCGGGGAACGTGCACGCTCACTAAATCTCAATCACCAATGGATTGACCTCATGGTCATGTTGCTCATGCGCAATGACCAGTCTCTTGTGTTGTATCGACGCCGTACGCAATTGGCACGAACAGCCTCGCCACCCGCGGCCTAGACAGCCACCGCTCCTCAATTCCGAGAGTCAAGGATCAGTGCTGTGCGCTGTCTGGTTCACATTTCAGATAAATCTCACTGAAGTGCTCAAAGACCCTGCGACCTTGTTGAAGGAATGAATGTTTCCGGTTTGGGTGAACTATCATGGAAAACGGATGTATTCGGCTCCCTCGGCGATTTTCGCTCTGGGTTTCGTTCCGCCTCCGCGCCTTTAGGAGGCGGAGCAAAAGTCCCTAGCCCTAGGCGGGACAGTGTCAAGGGATTCCGCCAGTTACGCATTATCGCGGTTTCAGTTACGTGACCCCATCGTGAGTTGCCTCAGTTGACGACGAGCGGAAGTGGTTCCATTCCCAAGGCCGCACGGAACGTGTTGTGGTAGTGGTGCAGCGGGCGCTCATTGCGTCCATAGATCACTTCCTTCAGTGCCCCGCTGTTCGCGGTGGTCTGTTGGCTGGCACTCATGACGTAGTCCTCGTCGCGGATGATTGCAGCGAATAATTGGGCGAGCGTCTTCTCCTGTTCGGCACGGGCGCTCGCCCCCTCGGATGCCTCGGTGACTCCCTTGCGCAGGAAGAAGGTGATGCGGCTGGTGTGCCGACCAGGATCTGCTTGGCGAGGGTAGATGCGGATGAAGAAGCACCCATCGACGGTGGGAAGCAGCTGAATGTTTGGGAATAGGTAGTAGGCGGGCAGTGTCGCCACGGCGATATTCCATTGTTCCTTCGGCAGCTTGCGCATCTCGTCGATTGAGCGGCGGCAGAGGAGGAAACGGTGATTGCGGCCGAACGTCTCGTAGCACGAGACATTGCCGTGGAACCCGAGATTGATGGTGTTCTGGTGAAGCGCCGGGAAGTGGTACGTCTCACCGAATGTGTCGTTCGCCAGCTTCCAGTTACATGCCACGTCGTAGTTGTCGCGGTCGGCGACAACCAATTCATCGAGTTTCCATGACGCAAGTTCCTCGGCAAATTCCACCGTAAGCAGACTCTCCACATCGATGAGCCCGTCAGGATCTGGATGGACGAAGAGAAGTCCGTACTTTTCGACAGCTGGGAGACGGATCAGGCCGTGGCACGACATGTCGATGTCACCGAAATGGTCACGCTTCGGTAGCCCAACGAGATCGCCGCTGTTGTCGTAGGTCCAGTTGTGGAATCTGCAGGTATGGCGGCGCGCAGTACCGCGTTCCTCCTCCACCACCAGCGCACCGCGGTGACGGCACGCGTTCACCATGGCCACGAAGGTGCCGTCCTGGTCGCGTGAGGCGATCACCGGCACTCCGAAATCATTGATGGTGAAGTACGAACCCAGCTCGGGGAGGTCACCCGACATGCCGATGATCTGCGGATGGTGGCGGAAAAACGTCTCCCACTCCCTGTCGGCGAGATCGGGGTCGGTGTATGCGGACGTCGGATTGCGCCTGATGCCGCCCTCGTCGATGTTTGTCCCAGCATCGAGACGCCCGAGCATTTCCTCTATCAGCCGGACCTGAACGTCGTGTCGCATGGTTGATTCCCCTCTTGTGTCTGGTGGAAACAGTAAACTTAGAGTAGTCTCTAAATTCATGGTACGTCAAGAGGCAACCCCTGGAGCCGTTCCAGGCCGGCAGGACCGCAACAAGGCGCGCCGCCGAACGGCAATTCTCAATGCCACTCTCGCCCTGCTGCGGACCACGCCCATAGACAAGGTGACCATTGAGGCGATAGCGGCGCAGGCAGGCGTGGCCCCCGCGACCGTCTACAACCTCATCGGTTCGCGGGACCAGCTTCTGCTGGCCTGCGTCGACCGGGTCATCGACTCACTCATTGATGATCTCATCCGGCTCTCTATCAACGAGGACCCGCTCGCAGCGGCAGTACGGATTGTTGAGGGATCGTGTGATGCATTCATCGTTGATGGTGACGCGTTCAGGCAGATTGCCGGCGCGGTGAACGGGATTGCACGGGGCGGAAGGTCAATTTCTGTGGACCCAGCGCAATTACAGATCACAGCGATGCGTGCCGCGTTGGCTAAAGGCATCTTGCGCACCGACGCCGACCCGATAGCTCTCGGGCGCCAGGTGTTTCTGTCCTACAACGGTGCGTTCTTCGCCTGGGCCGCTGGGCAGTTGACTGACGAGGGCTTTCGTGCCGCCGCACTTCATGGGCTGTGGACGACCCTGCTCGCATCGGCTGCAGACGACCATCGCGACGAGTTGTCCAGAGAGGCGCGGAACGCCGCAACTCGAATGGTGGACGCCGGGTATGGTCCTCAAACCGAGTAATTGTTCTCGTGCCCGTTCGGTTTCAGTTCTCCCGAACTAGCCTGAAAACCACATTGGATCGGTTCCCAAGGAGAGTTTCGCTCTGGGTTCCGTTCCGCCTCCGCGCCTTTAGCTCAGTCGGTAGAGCAACGGACTTTTAATCCGCAGGTCCTGGGTTCGAGCCCCAGAGGGCGCACTCACGATGAAGAACGACGTATTGCTCGACGCTTTGGAAGATGCTTCAATACCGACGCTTCTGATGTGTTTGGCGCACATCACGGGTGATGATGTGTGGCTGAAAGATCCCTATTTGCCAAAGCGCGATGTTGCTTTGATCGCCGATGAAGCAGGCGGATTACCAGACATTGTGGTGGCTGATGTTCGTGCTGCAATGGCACAAGTGATGCAAGATTTGGCATCGGGGCAACGACAAATGAGCGATGCGCCTGATACGCAGAGATTGAGCCAGATGATGAGTGTGTGTGTCGGTGAAACAGTTGGGTCGGAGTATGTACCAATGTTTATGGAAGATCTTCATTTTGTTGATAGGGATGTGTCTTGGTCTCAGGCGAGTGACACAAGCGCTGCGAGAATTACAGACAGCAAGAAAGATTTTTCTGTCCTAATTGTGGGAGCGGGAATATCTGGCATTGGTGCAGCGATTGCTCTTGACAGATTGGGAATCTCATGGACATTGGTCGAGAAGAATACTTCACTGGGTGGCACGTGGTTTGAAAATAATTACCCAGAGGCAGGAGTTGATACTCCCAATCATTTTTATTCGTATTCATATGCCAGACGAACAGATTGGCCAGGGTATTTTTCAAAACGCGACGATGTATTGGGATATTTAGAAGACGTCGCAGAACAGTTTGGGATCAGTGATTGCATCGCATTCGGAACCACTGTTGAGGAAATGACATGGAACGAGTTGCGTCAGGTATGGAACGTTGTCTTGCACGATGCAGTTGGTTCTCGCACCGTTCAAGCATCAGTAGTGATATCAGCGACAGGACAGTTGAATCGGCCTAAGAAAAATGTGTGCGTCGGTAACGACACATTTGAGGGAGATCTTTTTCACTCTGCGGAGTGGCGACACGATGTCGATTTATACGGCAAACGAGTGGCCGTTGTTGGTACAGGAGCAAGCGCAATGCAGTTCTTGCGCACGGTTGCGAGCACCGCAAAGTCAGTCACTATCTTTCAAAGGTCACCGCAATGGGTGATCCACAATGAGCACTATCACAGAGATGTCTCTGATGGGGCGCGATGGTTGCTTAAGAATATTCCGCACTACTACGAGTGGTATCGGTTCGGTTTGTTTTGGCGATTCGGTGATGGCTTGCTAAAGACTTTGCGACGGGATCCAGATTGGGAACACCCAGGTCGATCAATGAATCGCCACAACGATCGCCATCGGCAACAAATGACCGCTTATATAGAAGATCAACTCGTCGGGCGTCCCGATCTAGTAGCGAAATCTCTGCCTTCCTATCCGCCATACGGAAAACGCATTCTCGTCGATAACGATTGGTTTAAAACAATACAAAAGGCAAATGTGGAGTTGGTGACAGCAGGTGTCCAACAAATAAACGAAAAGGGCGTAATAGATAGTGATGGGGTTTCCCACGATGTAGACGTGATTATTTTGGCAACGGGCTTTGAAGCCGGCAAGTTGTTATCGCCGATCAAAATTACTGGGCGGTCGGGCGCTCTACTTTCCAAAACATGGGATGACGACGACCCACGCGCATACTTAGGAATTACGGTGCCAGATTTTCCGAATTTATTTTGTCTTTATGGGCCAAATACGAATGTCGCTCACGGTGGGAGCCTGTTTTTTCAAGCAGAGTGTCAACTGCGATATGTCACGAGTTGTTTGGTTCAGATGATTCAAGGTGGTGTGGGCTCGATTGAAGTCAAACGTGATGTGCACGATGAGTACAACGAAAGAGTTGATCACGAGCACAGTGAATTGGTGTGGACGCATCCAGGAATGCAGAACTGGTATCGCAATGTCAAAGGAAGGGTCTTTTCGCCAATGCCGTGGCGCTTCGTTGACTACTGGCAGATGACTCATGATGCTGATTTGACCCAATACCACCTCACAAAGCGCTGACGGTGACCCAAGAGTTCTAGATTGAAGAGTGAAATGGAGGTGGCAATGAAGTACGTAAAGACAGAATCTGTTGGAAGTAACTTTGTCATCACATTGGCAAACCCCGCCAAGCGAAACTCACTGAGTCTGCAGGTCTTGCAAGAACTTATTGAAGCCTTTGGTGATGCCCAAAAATCAGGAGCCCTCGGAATCGTTCTTGCTGCCCAAGGTCCTGTTTTTTCGGCTGGCCATAATTTTGTGGACATGTCGGGCGCAACCCAAGTTGACGCTGAATTATTGTTTCGAACATGTGCAACGCTGATGCAAGTCATTCAGTCTGTACCGCAACCAGTTTGTGCAAGTGTGCATGCACTCGCTACGGCTGCCGGGTGTCAGTTAGTTGCAACGTGTGATTTAGCAGTGGCAGCAGAGTCGGCGTCGTTCGCGTTACCAGGTGGCAAGGGTGGATTGTTTTGTCATACGCCCTTGGTTGCAGTGGCACGTTCAATCAGTCAAAAGCGGGCAGCAGAGATGGCCTTGACGGGTGATGCAATTTCTGCACAGACGGCATGCGACTGGGGACTGATCAATCAGGTCGTGCCAGACGATCAGTTGGATGATGCCGTCAAAGAGATGCTGCGACGCGCAACGCGCGGGTCACAATGGTCGCGGGCATTGGGGAAACGCACTTTTTATCGGCAAATCGGCATGTCTCAATCAGATGCCTATGAATTTGCCTCGGTCATTATGGCTGAAGCAACTGTTGGCGCTGATGCCCAAGAAGGCATTGATGCGTTCCTAACCAAGCGCAATGCCGAATTCAAACAAGAGTTATAAATAATGTCTGACGTCATCAACCAACAAGGGTTACAAGAAGTCGAGTTATCGCTGCAGGGAATGACGTGTGCCGCCTGTGCCGCCCGAATTGAAAAGCAACTAAATGATTTGGATGGCGTCGAAGCTGCGGTCAACTTTGCAACCGAAACAGCAACGGTGGTCTATGCAACAAAAATTTCAACAAATGAACTTATTTCTGCGGTAGAGGCAATCGGATATGCAGCAGACGTGCGAACGGCTGATTCACTCGATGAAAACCTGGATGACAAACTTGCCAAACTCTGGGTTCGCCTGATTGTCTGTGTTGCACTGTCAGTGCCAGTTGTTTTGATTTCAATGATTTCTGCTTTGCAATTCAATCAATGGCAATGGGTGGCTGGTTTTATTAGTCTGCCGGTGATTACATGGGGTGCTTGGCCGTTTCATCGTGCTGCTCTTGCGAATCTGCGACACGGCGCGGCCAGCATGGATACGCTGATTTCGATTGGTGTCACGGCTTCGGTGGCATGGTCGGTGTGGGCACTGGTTTGGGGTGACGCTGCCGACTCTGAAATGACTGGTATGACCTCAATGTCAAACGCATCGAGTCATGTGTATTTTGAAGTAGCCGCTGCAATCACGGCTTTCATTTTGATTGGTCGTTTTCTTGAGACTCGTGCCAAATTCAAAGCAGGTGACGCGTTGCGAACGTTACTCACGCTTGGCGCGCGTGAAGCAGTTGTGTTGCGTGATGGAGTTGAAAAAATTATTCCAGCAAGTGTTGTCCGCGTTGATGACCTGATGGTTGTGCGACCAGGTGAAAAATTTGCTGCTGACGGAATCGTTGTAGAAGGTCAGGCATCAATCGATACAAGCACGATGACGGGTGAGAGCGTGCCTGAAGATGTAGGTCCTGGCGACACGGTTAGTGGAGCGACGATCAACATCAATGGGCGCCTTGTGGTGCGTGCCACGCGCGTCGGTAGAGACACGCAGTTTGCAAACATGGCCAAGTTGGTTCGCGATGCTCAAGCCACGAAGGCACCAGTGCAACGCATCGCCGATCGTGTCAGTTCCGTCTTTGTGCCAGTCGTGATTGCGATTTCACTCGGCACTCTTGCCCTTTGGCTGTGGATTGATGGTGATCAGACAAAAGCATTTAGTTCTGCGGTAGCAGTTTTGATTATTGCGTGTCCGTGCGCATTAGGTTTGGCCACACCGACAGCGCTCATGGTAGGTGCGGGCAGGGCTGCACAGATGGGCATCATCATTAAGGGTGTTGACGTCTTACAAAGCACTCGGCGTATCGATACCGTTGTGTTGGACAAAACTGGCACGGTGACAACCGGTCGCATGGAGTTAATTGATGTCGTGTGCACTGACGGTGTAACGCGCCAAAGGGCATTACAACTAGCGGGTGCCGTCGAGTACGCAAGCGAGCATCCCATCGGTAAAGCAATCGTGCGTGGGGCAGTGGCCGAAAATATTATGTTGTCTGCTGTCACGTCATTTGAGGCATTTGTTGGTCTCGGAGCAACTGGTGCAGTTGACGGTGTTGTAGTAACCGTGGGTCGTGAGGAATTATTGAGACGAAATCTGGTGATGTTGTCAGCCAAACTGCGAGAGGCACTTTCAGCCGCACGATTAAATGGCCACACTGCCGTAATCGTTGCTTGGGGAGGGACTGCTCAGGCCGTGTGCGTTGTTGCCGATCAGCCCAAAGCCACTAGTGCAGAGGCGGTATTGGCGCTGCGCGAAATGGGACTTGCTCCGGTTTTGGTCTCGGGAGATAATCCCGACACAGCACGGGCGATTGCTGTACAAGTAGGCATTGAGACGGATGATCATCATTTATATGCAGGTGCCCTGCCCGAAGAGAAGGTGCAGATTGTCAAGGACTTACAAGGTCGTGGCTATGCCGTTGCAATGGTCGGAGACGGTGTAAATGATGCAGCGGCATTAGCTCAGGCAGATGTCGGCATATCCATGGGTGGCGGAACAGACGCAGCAATGCAAGCGAGTGATCTCACAATTGTTAGCGGAGATTTGCGTCTCGTGGCAGACGCAATCCGTCTGTCGCGTGCAACCCTGCACACCATCAAGGCCAATGTTTTTTGGGCTTTTGCGTATAACGCAGCCGCGATTCCACTTGCCGCGGCGGGAGCAATGAACCCGATGTGGGCTGGTTTGGCGATGGCATCGTCGTCCGTGTTCGTGGTGACGAATAGTTTGCGACTGCGAACAATGAGATTGTCGCGCTAGAGCAGTAGCTGTCGCACTCGTCGCAGGTCTGCAACTGCTTTTGTTCGGCGGGTTCGGATCGTGCGCGACGATACTCCGAGACTGGAAGCAATAGCCTCAATGTCTTGTCCATCGGCGAGTCGCAAAAGCAATCGAGCATGATCTGGGTCGTAGCCGGCCTGCAGGGCGTGATGGATGAGTTCTGTCAACTCCGACTCTCCGGTGTTTTCGTTAGCAATCGCAATCACATCTGACAGCATTTCATGGCCGATCAATGATTCTGTGACATGTCGCAGACGTTGATGGCGCACGAATGCGTGGTATTCAGAATCGCGCACCAAATTGGATGCGATTTTGCATTTTCTACGCTCGCATGGGAATGTGCGAATGACATCCCACGACGTACCGATGATTTCAGACAGTGCAACGTTTACACCACCTGCAGTGATGCGCCCTCGTCGCCGTGCGACGGCCAGAATCGGTGGCATGATGCGTTGCAAAACAATGCGTGCAGCCAACGTGTCAGTGGCAGCGATGCAGACTAATAACCACAGGTAGTGATCGGCTTCTTGGTCGTCGGCGGCGCAGCCAAAGCCAGCGCGGCGCAACACATCGTCAAGGTCGGTGACGGGTTCGCCAGGCAGTTTCCAAGCATTCACTTTGCGCAGAACTTCGGGGCTTTGGCTGAGCAGAGTCCATTCTCTGATGAGTTCGGGTATTGCCCCTTTGGTGACGCGAGTATGGACCAGTGGCTGGCTGTTGGGCTGGCTGTTGGGCTGGCTGTTGGGCTGGGTTTTTGCGGTGGTGTATGTCATGGGGGCATGGTGCAGTGGGGCCATGCTCTGTGGCGGGTGCGCAGGTCTTACCCGATGTCTCACCGAAGGCAAAATCTGCGATAAAACTTGAGATATGCGTATTGAACTTGCGTCTGGAACGACTGCTGAACTAGTTGTCGTTGCACAACCGACGATGGGTCTTGTGATTATTCCGGATCTCTTTGGATTGCGACCGCTCTTTGATGATCTAGTGAGCCGACTGGCTACAGAATGGAACATGTCAGTGTGTGCAATCGATCATTTTTGTGGTCAAGATCTTGGTGCGGATGCAGAAAAAAGACTCAGTGCGTTGCCGTTGCTAAATGATGCGAACTACTTGCGTGATCTGCACGAAGCAGCAGATGTTTTGGCAACACCAACCACCGTATTAATGGGTTTTTGTATGGGTGGGATGTATTGCTTCAAGGCAGCAGGAAGTCAACGCTTTGCCCGCATTGTGAGTTTCTACGGAATGATAAAAATGCCAGAGGCATGGCGTAGTCGCACTCAGCAAGAGCCCCTCGGCTACATGATCATGGGAGACGCGGAGAAAGTTTTGGCAATTATCGGAGAGAACGATCCGTATACACCGTTACCCGATGTTGATGAACTGAGATCAACCGGTGCAGTTGTTCAGATTTACAGTGATGCAGAACACGGATTTGCCCACGATGCCTCTCGTGCTTCACACAGACCCCACGACGCGGCGGATGCGTTTTCTAGAGCCAGGGAATGGATGCTGACAGCAGTGGTCTAGCGGGATCTTTGCTCAAGATGGGCGCGGTCAAGAATTTTGTAGTGCCGATCTTGTTGGCTGATCCAACGAAGGCGAATAAAACTGGCGATCGCTTTATTGACCCGCTCCCGTGACGCACCCACCATGCCTGCAAGTTCTTCTTGTGTGACTGGCAAAGTGAATTCATCGCTGCCATTAGATAATTCAAGAATGCGTTTTGCTGTTCTGCCTGTGACATCAAGAAAAACGCTGTCGGATAAGACTTCGTCCATTGTGCGTAGTCGTTTGGCGAGCAAACGAACAATGTTCCACATGAGTTCTGGATGAGAATTAAGGAGTGGAAGTACCTCGGAATAGTTGACTTGAATGACAGACGCAGTTTCGATAGCACGCGCTGACGCCGAACGTGGACCATTGTCAAGCATGGCGAGTTCCCCAAAAAGATCTCCCGGCTCCATGAGTGCGACAACTGTTTCGCGATGGTCGAGGGGCTTGTTGTCAATTACAATGGCGATTCGCCCAGTGAGTACGACGTAAAGGGCATCTGGTTGGTCACCTTCGGAAAAAAGGGTGTTCCCTCGGACGAGTAGTCGCTCGGTTGCGGTTCTGGCGACGGCATTAAGAACTGCTTCTGGAGCATCGGCGAAAAATGTTGTCTGGGAGAGGACTTCTGCATGACTTGCCATAATCATGACGGTACTACCCTTGATGAGTATGACCTCCAACGAGCCAGACAATGTTTGGACAATCGTTGTCGCAGCAGGAGTTGGACAGCGCTTCGGCGGCCCAAAGCAGTTTGAAGTATTGGGAGACAAAACTGTCGCACAATGGGCGATCAATACTGCTGGTCAAGCATCCGATGGGGTGGTGGTTGTTGTGCCGTCAGGGTCAACATTGCAACAAGGATCGGTGCATGGTGGGACGACGAGGTCCGAATCAGTGCGTTGTGGGCTGGCTGCGGTTCCCCCTGATGCCACGATTATTTGTGTTCACGATGCGGCGCGACCGTTTGCGACAAATCTGATGTTTCACGCCGTGATAGAGGCAGTGCAGTCGGGATGTGATGGCGCAGTGCCAGTTGTTGCAGTGGTGGACACGATCAAGACGATTGACTCCGACGGCACCGTACTTTCCTCGCCAGATCGCCAGTCGTTGCGGGCCGCACAAACCCCTCAAGGCTTTCGAGCAGAAGTTCTTCGACGGGCCTATGCCAGCGTCAAGGATGGCTCTGATGACGCTGCAGTGGTAGAAAAAATCGGTGGCAAGGTGGTTGTTGTTGAGGGTGATGAATTTGCCCGAAAAATAACTACACCACAAGATTTGGAATGGGCTCGTCAGCACGCATACTCATTGACAAATGGTGATGTATAAAGAACGCGACATGAAACAGGATCAATGATGGATATTCGAGTTGGGCAGGGCTTTGACATTCACCGATTTGCCGATGCTCCGAGTGCAGGTCGTCGATTAGTCCTTGGCGGAGTTGTCTTTGAAGGCGAGCGCGCACTGGTCGGCCACAGTGACGCTGATGTTGTTGCCCATGCTGTTGCTGATGCGCTCTTGGGCGCTGCTGGACTCGGCGATATCGGTCAGCATTATCCAGACACCGACCCAAAATGGGAGAGTGCTGATTCGTTGTTGATTGTGGCTGATGTCGCTCGCCAACTGCGTGCCTCAGGATGGAAGATAGGAAATGTTGATTGCAGTGTTGTTTGTGAAACGCCATCAATAGCGCCCCATCGAGAACAGATGAATGCACTTCTGAGCAATGCAGTTGGTGCTCCCGTGAGCGTCAAGGGGCGACGTGCGGAGGGGCTTGGCGCAATCGGTCGCAGTGAAGGCGTGGCATGTTTTGCGTCTGCCGTCATTACGAGGGGTCAATAGTGGCTGGCAAACGTCACCAGAGAAGCCGCGTTGGGCAGCGCCCACCAACGAGCGGGCGCTTGCCAGAGCGTGGAGCAAGTAAAGCGGGGAAAAAGCCTGCAAATAAGGGACTTGGTGGCGAACAAGTTGAGGGCCGTCAAGCAGTGCGTGAGTTACTGATCGCCGAGCGACGCAAAGTAAAAGAAATATGGATTGCCAGCGATATCGACGAAAGCGAAATTATTGAAGACATTGTGCAACTTGCCGAGGCGATGCGTGTACCAATCAACGATGTTTCACGTCGAGTACTCGAAGACCAAGCTCGTAGTGAGGCACCCCAAGGCGTTCTTGCTTTTGCTACATCATTGCCCGAAGCAGACTTTGCGTCTTTGTTGGTGACGCGTGGATCACAAAAACCATTTCTTGTTGCCGTTGACGGAGTGACGGACCCCGGCAACTTTGGTGCATTGTTGCGATGCTGTGAAGGTGCTGGTGTAACTGGTGTCGTCGTGCCTCGACATCGCGCGGTTCATGTGACGCCAACCGTTGCCAAGTCGGCGGCGGGTGCAATTGAGTATGTGCCAATGACCGTGGTCGCAGGTTTGCCTGGTGCAATAACTCAGATGCGAGACAAGGGTGTTTGGGTGGTGGGTCTTGATGATTCCAGTGATCGACCATTATTTGATATTGCCAATTTGGCCGATGAGGCAATTTGTCTGGTGCTCGGAGCAGAGGGCTCAGGGATTTCACGTCTTGTTCGGGAACGATGCGACATGGTGGTATCAATTCCGATGATGGGGCAATTGGGGTCTCTGAATGTGTCGGCGGCAGCGGCGTTGGCGACTTATGAAGTTGCGCGTGTGCGCGCGGCGACGCTGCCCTAGGCTGATGGGTACGTCTTTTGTTGGCATTTCGCCGGGTTAGCTCAGTGGCAGAGCAACCGCCTTGTAAGCGGTAGGTCGTGGGTCCGACTCCCACACTCGGCTCCATAAGGGTTTGGGATTAGGCACGCTCGCGATCGGCGATTTGTTCCCCGAGGGCCTTGATATCCCACTACCGTTAGGGTTACGAACTAAATGTGCAAGGAGATATAGATATGAATCAGCCGAGGCCACGCGGAAACAGAGCGTCATTTTCGTTACCCAATAATGCAACTGTGGGTGCCCTTGTCGCTGTCGTTGCAGTCCTTTTGGGTTTTTTGATTTTGAGAAGTGTCAGCGGAGATAGTGATGTTGGGGGCAGTGGTACACCAATTGAGACAGTTCCAACTGAAACCACTCTCGACCCGACTGCTCCTACCGTGACAACGGTTCCAGCCTTGACTGCTTTCAAACTGCAGATTGCCAATGCATCTGGAGTGGCTGGTAGCGCCGGAAAACTCACTCTTGAAATGCAATCGCTTGGTTATGTAACTCAACCTGCTCTAAATGTTGCCCCCGGAACACCTAAGCGCAATACGACTGGCATTTTTTATCTGGCAGGTTGTGAGGATAACGCACAAAATGTGGCCGACCGTTTGGGTGGCTCGCCAGAAGTTGGGGCAATGCCGACACCCGTTCCCCTCGAGACTGGAACATTGCGAGAAGCCTGTGTGCTGATTTTGCTTGGAACAGATCTTGCAGGCAAGACGGTTCCTGGGGCAACATCTGCCGGTAACGGAACAGCCACGACCGATTCAACAACGACTGTCGCCGGATAATTACGACGACGACGACGAAATCAGCCGTCGAACAATTAGTGTTGCTTGCTCTTCAATGCACTGCAAGACACGGCTCATTGAGATTTCGGTTCCGTATTGACTGACCAGGCTTACAGGGTTGGCCCGCTTCAATAAAGACTCGTCAATTTCAGTGTCAATGTCACCACAAATTGCGGAAACTGGCACATGGGCGGGCTCGGCGATGTCGCAGATGCCGCCGACAACTTTGCCCTCAAAACTTTGGTTGTCCAAGAATCCTTCGCCGGTTATAACCAAAGAAGCAGCGTGTACTGCTTCGTGTAAGCCGACTTCCTCAGCAACGAGTTCAAAACCAGCAATAAGTTTGGCGCCCAGTGCGCAAAGTCCACCAGCGAGTCCACCAGCTGCCCCCGATCCTGAAATTGCGCCGACATCAACACCAAACTGCTGTTGGTACATTTGCTGCAATCGTTCTAGGCGGCTTGTCAAGAACTTTATTTGATTTGGTACGGCACCTTTTTGGGCGCCAAATACCCGTGCTGCATCGATAAATATTGTTTCGACATCGCAGGCGACGAGAAACTCAACCCCGCGAAGTCGGGCGGGAGAATGAATTGCTCGCACCGCGCCGAGCCCACCATCAGTAGTTGCCGAACCACCCAAGCAAACGATTATTTTTTTAGCACCTAAGTCGAGGGCGGTATCAATGAGTTCTCCCACACCCGTAGTTGTTGCTGCGATTGCGTCGTTGTGCTCCGCTCCACCGACGAGGCTGAGTCCACTTGCTTTGGCCATTTCAATAACGGCGACTCCACGGTGAAAACGCCACTCAGCACTGACTGGATCACCCAATGGTCCAGTGACGAGCGTTGATCTGTTTGGCCCGCCAAGCGCATCAAGGGTGCCTTCACCGCCGTCGGCGACGGGAATTTCGGTGCAGTCAATTCCTAGTTGCCAGCAGGCGTGGCCAATTGCGGCACAAGCCCCAGCAGCAGTTGCAGAACCTTTGAATTTGTCGGCGGCGGCGACCACATGCATGACCCCACGATAAGCATGTCTAGGGTAAGAAGCATGGACGAACTAATAGATCTCGATGCAACCGCACAGGCTGAACTCATTGCGACGGGTAAGGCATCGCCAACCGAAGTCGTCGGTGCCGCGATTGTTCAGGCAGAAAATATCAATAGTGAGATAAATGCAATTATTCATCAGCGCTATGACGCTGCTCGCCATCAAGCGGCCAATCCACTTCCGAACGGTCCGTTTCGCGGGGTTCCGCTAGTGATCAAAGATCTTGGTTGCGCTCAGGTTGGCGAGCCACATCATTTGGGAACCCGTTTTCTAAAAAATATTGGGTATGTCGCACCGCAAGACAGTTATCTGACACAACGCTTTGCGCGTGCTGGGTTCGTGGTGATTGGTCGCACCAATACTCCAGAATTCGGAACCACAATTACCACCGAACCGCTGTCATACGGCGTGTCGCGCAATCCGTGGAACACTCAATTTTCTACGGGCGGATCATCAGGCGGATCTGCTGCGGCAGTTGCTTCTCATATCGTTGCCGTCGGACACGCAAATGATGGTGGTGGATCAATTCGTATCCCAGCGAGTGAGTGTGGACTGGTTGGTCTGAAGCCGTCAAGGGGTCGCGTCAGCCATGGTCCAGACATAGGCGAGTCATGGATGGGCTCAACGATTGACGGTTGCATCACACGTACTGTTCGCGACACAGCGGCAGTGCTTGATGTCATCAGTGGCTATGAGTCAGGCGACCCTTACACCGCGCCAACACCGTTGCGACCTTATGTTCAAGAAGTTGGCGTAAATCCAGGCAGATTGCGGATTGGACTGCTTGATAATCCCGGCGCATTGCCCGGGCTTGATCACCTTGAGTCGCGAGCATCTGTCGCTGCGACTGCAAAGGTATTGGAATTATTAGGACACATTGTAGAAATTGCATCCCCATTGGCGTTGGATGAGGCGGAATACGCGGGAAGGTTCACGAATATTGTGGCCGCATGTACAAACGCCGACATTGCTTTTTATGAAAATATGATGGGGCGTGAACTTGGCCAAGATGATATTGAAATTGATAATTTGTTGATGCGCGACATCGGTCGATCGGTGTCCTCGGAGCAGTACATTGGCGAAGTTCAATGGATGCACGCATGGTCGCGAAGAATGATTGAGTGGTGGTTGCCACGCGATGGGTCTCGCGGATTTGACGTGTTGTGTACCCCAACGCTGGCGGGCCCTCCACCACGAATTGGTTGGCTTCGTGGCGCTGGAGGTGGCGCCCACATGTTGGAAATTTTGTTGTATACAGCGCAATTTAATGTCACTGGCCAGCCAGCGGTGAGCCTGCCGTTGCATTGGTCCAGCGATGGTTTACCCATGGGTGTGCAATTTGTAGGGGCTCCATTTAGAGAAGATGTCCTGATTCGTCTCGCGGCTCAACTCGAGGAGGCAATGCCATGGAAAGAACGAGTTGCACCTCTTGTGCTGAAATGAAACTGCGTCGGTAGTCTTTGCCTATGTCAGTTACCGTCAGAATCCCCACCACCATGCGCCCGTTATCAGGAGGCGTTTCAACAGTAGTGCTAGAGGGCACCACGTTGGCTGAAGTTCTAAAGGCACTCGATGTCGAACATAGTGGCTTTGGCGAACGGTTATTCGACGCAGAGGGTGCATTGCACAAGTTCGTAAACATTTTTGTCGCCGACGATGACGTGCGTTATTTGCAGGGTCTTGACACGCCCGTAAAACCCGGCGACACGGTGTCTATTATTCCAGCAGTTGCTGGTGGCCGCTGACGCATTTATTTCAAGCGGGAATAAGTTCCAGTAATTCTTCTCGTGACGACGGTCCCATTGCGGGCTCAGGAAGACGGTTTTCGCGGTCGTTCCAAACTGCAAAAATACGCGCACCAATGTCTGCATCCAGCATCAGGGCGTCTGGAAGCGTGAGTAAATTGAAGGTCCGAAAAAAAGCCCGCATCACTACTGCGTCGGTGCGCATTGCGGGCAACAGACCGTCGCGAAACACCGCTCGCATCATTGTACGCGGGTCCGTTGCGTCGCTATCAGGATCTTGATTATCTAAAATTGCAGCGGCTACTCGGCGAGCCTCGGTGTCCTGTTCAACCGTTGACTTGTACCACGGATACAACTCTCGTTGCGTTGACTCGTGCAGTTCGGTGGCCTGAGCCGCAATGTCGGTGAGGTTATTTGCGACTGCTTGAGACATGAGATGAGCATGTAAGAAACTTGTTGTGCATCCCCTTCCATAGAGTGGATTGGTGCAGAGATGAGCATCGCCGACGACATGCATGCCCAACACGACTGGCTTGTCGTTGACCACGTATTCACGCCAGCGATTTAGGAGCCCAGCCATTACGTGTACATCTGGAGTGATTGGATCGGCACAACCGTCAAGCCACGTCGATGTTGCGACCAGACTTCGAGCGATGTTTTCAAATCCAACGGGGTCACTACATAATTTGCGTAGTTGCTCGTCGGCTACTGGGGTGGCAAGCGTGATCGAGAAGGTGCGATTATCACCAACAAAAACTCCGTATTTGAGATAACCCAGATCACCACCGATAGGACCTGTTCGCGGTGGATAATTCTTGTCTGGCTTTAGACGATAAAAGCGTGAGAAATAAACGATGCCAGTGTCTTGGCTCGTCTCATTAACTGGGGCACAGCCAATGTCTGTCAGCCAATCTGGAACGGCACTACGACGTCCACCTGCTGCCACGACGAAATCGGCGTCATGAGTTGTCCCGTCCTCAAGTTTTATTCCGGTCACTCGTGGGACGACTCCTGGTATGTGCGTGAAACCAACAACACCGTTCCCAGTTCGCACCTGCACATTGCCTTGGGCAAGTGCGGCTCGACGCAACACCCACTCGAAAGTCGTGCGACGACATGACAACATGACGAGGTCGTCGTCTTCTGGAAGTCGCTCGAAATTTGTGATGGTTGCTGGAAGCTCGTCACCAAAGCGCATTTCTGTTGCGCCCTCTTCAATCAGGGATTGCAAAATATCTGGGTAATGGTCGCGCAGCAAGTTTCGCAGGCGGGCCAAAAAAGCGTGACTGTGGCGAACCTGAGGGGCCCCCCGCCGGTCCCACAAGAATGCTTCGTCGGCAGTTGCCGGGGTGGGGGTTTCGTCCCGCTCAAAGACGGTAACTTGATGGCCCAAACGAGCCAGAGACAGAGCCGAGCCGAGACCCGCTACTCCGCCTCCAATTACCGCTACTTTCATGGCCTTGAGCGTAGAAGGGGCAGGCGTCAACACTCCGACTGTAGGTCAAATTGAGTTGGTGCCAGTTAGCAGTCACGGCGGTAGAGTGCTAGCGCTCTTGAAACTGAGTAAATACCCCTACAGCAAAATCCTTACAGGAGGAATCCCATGGCAAAGCTAATTGCATTTGACGACGAAGCCCGTCGCGGTCTTGAAGCCGGAATGAATAAGTTGGCAGATGCTGTGCGCATCACGCTCGGACCAAAAGGACGCAACGTGGTCCTTGACAAAAAGTGGGGAGCACCCACGATCACAAATGACGGTGTGTCCATTGCCAAAGACATCGAACTCGAAGATCCCTACGAGCGAATTGGCGCAGAACTGGTTAAAGAAGTTGCCAAAAAGACAGACGATGTTGCCGGAGACGGAACAACAACAGCGACAGTTTTGGCGTGGAGCATGGTGCGCGAAGGCTTGCGCAACGTCGCTGCTGGGGCCAATCCGATGTCTCTTAAAAAAGGTATCGAAGCTGCGGTTGCTGCGGCTGTTGCGAGCATCAAAGAACTTTCCAAGGTTGTCGACAGCAAAGAGCAGATTGCCCAAGTTGCATCTATTTCTGCTGCCGATGCCGAAATTGGTGGGATGATTTCTGAGGCCATTGACAAAGTGGGCAAGGACGGAGTCATCACCGTTGAAGAAAGTCAAACATTTGGGATGGAGATGGACCTCGTTGAGGGAATGCGTTTTGACAAGGGTTACATTTCCCCTTACTTCGTGACAGATACTGACCGTATGGAAGCATCTCTTGAAGACGCATACATCTTGTTGGTGTCGTCAAAGATCACCGCAGTACGCGATATGTTGCCTGTGCTTGAAAAGGTCATGCAAAGCGCCAAGCCCCTTGTGATTATCGCCGAGGACATTGAAGGTGAAGCACTCGCAACTCTTGTGGTCAACAAGATTCGCGGAACCTTCAAGAGTGTTGCCGTAAAGGCGCCGGGGTTTGGAGATCGTCGCAAAGCAATGTTGCAAGACATCGCAATCCTCACTGGCGGCCAAGTGATCAGTGAAGAGGTTGGACTCAAGCTTGAGAATGCTGGTCTTGAAATGTTGGGCCGAGCCAAAAAAATCATCATCAGCAAGGATGAGACCACGATTGTGGAGGGTGCCGGTAGCGAAGATGAGATCAAGGGTCGCATCAATCAAATCAAGGCCGAAATCGACAACACCGACAGCGACTACGACCGCGAGAAATTGCAAGAGCGTCTCGCCAAGTTGTCGGGTGGTGTGGCGGTTCTAAAAGTTGGTGCCGCAACCGAGGTCGAACTCAAAGAAAAAAAGCATCGCATTGAAGACGCTGTAAGCACCACAAAGGCCGCCATCGAAGAAGGCGTCGTTCCTGGTGGTGGTGTTGCATTGTTGCGGGCGCAAGTTGCTGTAGAAGCAGTTGCTGCCAAGTTGACAGGTGACGAAGCAACGGGCGCAAGTTTGGTGGCCCGTTCGCTCGACGCGCCGCTCAAGCAGATTGCTGAAAATGCCGGAATGGAAGGCGGAGTCGTTGTTGCCAAGGTGAAGAGCCTTACTGGTACAAACGGCCTTAATGCCGCAACAGGCGAGTATGAAGATCTCGTCAAACTCGGTGTAATCGACGCCGCCAAGGTGACGCGTTCTGCATTGCAGAATGCAGCGTCAATTGCAGCTCTGTTCCTCACCACCGAAGTCGTGATCGCTGATAAACCTGACGAAGGTGGCGGCGGGATGCCTGGTGGCGGAATGGACGACTTCTAAAACCCAGATCGTCGACCTGTGTCCTCGCGCAGTTTCGCGTTAGTGAGCTGTGCTGAGGCATTAGCGCTAGATACTGACTTAGAACCGTTGGTTCGGGCGTTTACTGATATTGGACAGAGCGCGCGTATTGCAATATGGGACGACCCTGAACAGGACTGGGCGCAGTTTGACGTAGTCATCGTGCGATCTCCGTGGGATTATCACGAGCGATACGAAGAGTTTTTAGACTGGATTGATCGGGTTAGTTTGCTTACTCATCTGCTTAATCCAGCCGAAGTTTTGCGTTGGAACACGGATAAGCGTTATTTGGCAGAACTTCTTGATGAGGGTGTGTCCGTAATTCCCACGATTTTTTTAAAAACACAGGCCGATGTTATGGGTCTGACTGATGCTGACGACTTGGTGATCAAGCCAACTATCAGTGCGGGTGCCAACAATACTCATCGATTTGTCAACGATATTGCCGCAGCACGACAGTGCGCCAGCGAACTCGTGGCGCAGGGTCGCGAGGTCATGGTGCAGCCTTACCAGCACAACATAGATCAGTTAGGTGAGACCGGACTTGTGTATTTTGGTGGGCAATTTAGTCATGCCTTTCGCAAGGGAGCAATTCTTGGCGCTCAATCTCGCACTGCAAACTCTCTATTTGTGCAAGAAGAAATCAGTGTTACGACGGCTCAGACTGACGAATTGGCGCTAGGTGCGATTGTGCTGGAGTTCCTAATTTCCAAGTTTGGGTCAGTGCCGCTTTATGCCAGGGTGGACCTTGTTCGATCTGAAATCGGCGAACCAACCCTGATGGAGGTTGAACTGACCGAGCCATCATTTTTTTTACATACATCAAATGGCTCGGCGAATCGCTTCGCGGAGGCGGCATGGGTAGCCTGACACATATGAGTGAACCAATGTCCCCATCTGTCGGCCTCGGTGTCGTGCATCTATTCTGCAAAACAACTTCAGACTTTGACGCTGAAGCAGTCGTTGGTGCGGTAAAAAATGCAGGAAATAGTGGCGTCACGGTCATTGCAGTTGCAGTGCTTGGGCACAAAGCAGATCTTGCGATTATGGGTGTTGCTGCCGATTTACGCGAACTCAAGGCGTTGCAAACTGGTCTCCAACACGCAGGTTTAAAACTTGTCGACAGTTATGTTTCGCTCACTGAAGTCAGCGAGTATGCCAAAGGAATGCCCCAAGAAATGTTGGATGCTCGCCTGTATCCGCAACTCCCGCCCCCTGGTAAAAATGCTTGGTGCTTCTACCCCATGTCCAAGCGACGCAATGTTGATCAAAACTGGTTCACTCTGCCCTTCGAACAGCGTGCAGAATTAATGTCGGGTCATGGCAAAAGCGGCCGCACATTTGCTGGACGCGTGACTCAACTCGTGACTGGTTCAACGGGCATTGACGACTTTGAATGGGGAGTCACACTCTTTGCCGTCAACCCAGATGATCTTAAAGAAGTCGTTTACACGATGCGTTTTGATGAGGGCTCGGCGGTTTATGCGGAGTTTGGCGCATTCTATGTCGGCATGGTTACACCGATTGAAGAACTCGTTCAACAGGTATAAAACGCATGGCAGACACCGACCTTTTGTTTCTGCGTGATGCATATTTGAAAGAAACAACTGCAACGGTTATCGAACTTATCCAGAACGCAGTCGTGCTTGACCAAACTATATTTTATGCCACGGGTGGTGGTCAGCCTCACGACACTGGCTTGCTAGGCGGGCAACAAGTTATTGACGTACGCAAAGAGGGTGGAGCAGTTCTGCATGTACTTGCTGACGGAGCAGTTCTGCCAGTTGTCGGTGCCACGGTCGACTTGGTGGTCGATTGGCAACGCCGACACAACCTGATGCGCACTCACACGGCAATGCATGTGCTTTGTGGCGTCATCTGGAATGAGTGGCACGTGCCAGTGACTGGTGGCAATATGGAGCCATTATCCGCGCGAATGGATTTTGAGTTTGACCCCCTGCCAGAGGGCTTTGCGACACGCATCGAACAACTTGTGAACGAGGCAATCGCCGCTGATTATCCGATTGCGGTCAGTTTCTTGCCCCGCGATACTGCAGTGACTGATGCAGATCTGATTCGTACAAAAATCAACATGATCCCCGAATTCGTGAAGGAAATCAGAGTTGTCGATATTGTCGGACTTGATAAACAAGCAGATGGCGGAACGCATGTTGGATCGACGCGCGAAATTGGAACATTCCGTGTTCTCAAGATGGAGAATAAAGGCAAAGGTTTCAAGCGCGTTCGCGTTGAAATATCGGCTTAAACAAGATGTCAGTTCCAAATTCTGAGTTATCTCCGTATTCGCAGACCTTGTTTGATGCCTGTGTCATGGCAATTCCAGGATGGATAACTAGTCGCTTGCAACATGCCTGTTTGATGTCAGGAACAGTTGTGCCTGAAATTGTGACAGCCGAGGTTGTCAACATTGCGGGGGAAACTCAAGCGCAGGTCAGGACAAATTTGATGACATTATTGTCTACTGATGTCGATGCCCAACGAACCAACCCACTACAGGTGTTGCGAAATTCAACAACTATGGCCACTGCGCTGCTCGTCAAAGCAGGCGTTACCCCGCCGCAACGAGATGAATTCGAAATCCGATCAATGCCGGACGATATTTATGCTTTTGGTCCATTGACATGGCGGGATTTAGGGGATGCTGTCCATGTTGCTGGTATTGAGTGGGGGGCATGGAAAGCCGCAATGGTGATTAGTCGTCGTCGCGAGGAAGGCAAACTGTCATCATGACAACTCGGGCTGAGGTGATTGATGGATCATTGACAGGTGGTGCTCTGTGTCGGGCGCTGTCGGACACCACGGATGACTTCTTGAGAAGCCTGTATGCAGAGGCGTCAGCGAAATTAAAAAATGCCGATGATGTTGCATTGATTGCGGTGGGCGGATACGGCAGACGTGAACTTGCACCTTTCAGTGATCTTGATGTTTTGCTCGTCCATCGGGGTGTCAAGAAAATTGACGAAATTGCATCGCAGATCTGGTATCCGATTTGGGATACTGGACTCAAACTCGGTCATGCGGTACGCACCCCAAAGGAGACTTTGCAGTTATGTGCAACGGATCTTGATACAGCAACTGCGCTGGTGACGGCGCGACACCTGGCTGGCAGTGCGACACTCGCTGCGGAGGTAATCGGCTCTGTGCGCGGGGCATGGCTTCAACGGGGACGCTCTTGGCTTGTGAATCTGCATGGACGGATGCAAGAACGCCATGCAAACTTTGGTGAACTCGCGTTTTTACTGGAGCCAAATATAAAAGAGAGCCTTGGGGGTCTGCGTGATATTCACGCATTGTGGTGGGCGATTGAGGCAGGCTTGGTTCTTAGTCGCCAAGATGTAGAGGCTCTTGTGTCATGCAATGAGACCTTGCTCCAAGTGCGCGTTGCATTGCATCAACACACAAATCGAGTCGGTGATGTGTTGCATTTGGAAGAACAGATTGCTGTCGCAAACGCATTGGGTTATGACAATGATGATGCACTTATGGCTGCAATTGCCGTCGCTGGTCAGCAAATTGCTTGGATTGCCGATGAAGCATGGTCCCGACTTGATCCACCCAAAACTGCTTCACCGATTCCGCTAGGTGTCGCTTCTGGAGTAGCACTCGTAAATGGTGAAATACGTCTGGCCGATGATGTTGATCCAGCCCACGATCCCACGTTGGTTTTACGTGTAGCGACTGCTGCTGCACGACATCGTGCTCGTATCGATCGTGATTCTCTCAATCGTTTAGGAGAGCGGACACAACAATGGCCCGATCCGTGGCCAGCGGGTGCAATTGATGATCTCGTCTCGCTGTTGCTTGAAGGTGATGCGGCGATTGCCGTGTTTGAAGCACTTGACCAACGCAATCTCATCGTGAAAGTGTTGCCTGAATGGGCGCCGAACCGTAGTCGTCCACAACGAAATGCATACCACCGCTACACCGTTGACCGTCATCTGTGGCAGACGGTAGCCAATGCCTCGGCATTGGCAACTCGGGTGGCGAGACCTGATTTATTGGTGTTGGGGGCCCTGTTTCATGACATCGGGAAAGGCTATCCAGGAGACCACACCGAGGTCGGCGTCAGGATGTTTGCAACAATTGGCGTGCGAATGGGATTATCCGCCGAAGATATTGACATTGTGACGATGTTGATTCAGCATCATTTGCTTTTGCCCGATATCGCAACACGACGAGATTTGTCAGATGATGCCACACTCACGCTTGTAGCAGAAACTGTCAAAACAAAACTTGTTCTTGACCTTTTGCATGCACTGACTGAGGCTGATTCGTTGGCGACCGGTTCGAGCGCCTGGGGCACGTGGAAAGCCGGTCTCGTAACAATGCTTGTTGATCGTGTCTCGCACGTTTTGGGTGGCGGAGATGTACAAGAAGTTATGTGGCGACTTTTTCCCGATGCCTCCGTTCTTGAATTGATGTCCGCGCAAAAGATTGCAGTGCGTACAACACTTGATCAGATCACTGTCGTAAGTCCTGATAGACCAGGAACCTTTAGCCGTGTTGCTGGTGTGATGGCATTGCACGGGCTTGATGTTCTTGGAGCAGAGGCACATTCTGACGAACAGGGGATGGCTGCATCGGAGTTTCGCGTCGTTATTCCCGCCTACGGGCCTATTGAGTGGCAGCCAATTGTTGCTGATGTGACACGAGCACTTAATGGGGAACTTGCCCTTGATGCGCGTCTCGCCGAACGTGCCGCAAACTACCGAGCGCCTCGTGCAACCACGGCGACTGCGCCCGCACCGCTAAAAATACGCATTGACAACGAAGCCTCATCGAACGCGACATTTATCGAGATTCACGCCCCAGACCGCCTCGGTATTTTGCATCGCATGACGAAGGCATTGGCAGACTGCGGTCTCGATATTCGGCATGCTCGTGTTCAGACATTGGGTAATGAGGTCGTCGACGCGTTTTATGTGCGAACCACAAATGGCACAAAAGTGACAGATTTCAAACATCAAGCAGAGATTGAGCGCGCGATTATGCACGCGGCCTCATAACGCTGTGACGCAGCGTGCCGTAAGCGCAGTACTGTAAGTGTCATGAGCGATACCAATCCCAAAGACTTTGCTCGCGATTTGATTCGCTGGAGCGAAACCCTCGCTGCTATCGCTCGCACCGGCATTGGTTTCACTCAAAGCCTTTATGAACGCGAGCGATATGAGGAAATTCTTAAGGTAGCAGGTGATATAAAAAGTGCTTCAGATGAATCAGTCGAAATACGTCGCGAACAAGACCACTTTGTGCAGGAGTGGATGCAGTCAATTGGTCAGGGTGTACCGGGATATGTCACCCCCAAAATTGCAATTGGGGCAATCGTTGGCAATGACGAGGGCAAAATCTTGCTGGTGCAACGAGCCGACTCGGGTGTTTGGTTGTATCCAACTGGTTGGGCAGATGTTGGGTACTCAGCTTCTGAGGTGGCGATGAAAGAGGTTCACGAAGAAACCGGGATCATCACGGAACCATTACAACTGCTAGGCGTGGTTGACGGAATGCGGATGGGATTCTCGCGGTTTGGAATGTACATGCTGTTGTTTCACATGAAAGCAGTTGGTGGTGATCTATTTGGTCACCCATTAGAGACGAGTGGAGTCGGCTGGTTCGGCCCAGACGAACTTCCTAATCCAACAGCGGGCGCAAGTTGGTGGGGTCCAATGGCCTTTGATGCAATCAACGGTTCCCACACGGCAGCAACATTCGATCCACCTCGTGAACAGTTGTGGCGGGGTGAGTTCTAATTATTCCGAGGCGATCAGGGTTTTTCTTGATCGCGCAAGAACTGTTCAACTTCATCAACAAGCGATGTTGCAGAAACTTCTGCATTATCTTCGTTGAAATCAAATGACATCTGCCCATCGTCTTCTTCTACGTCAAATTCTTCGTAGTCTCCCTCGCCAGAAGAGTCGAGTCTCTCGACGTAGGCGGCTAGGTCCTCGTCTTCTTCGACTATTTGATTGACTCGGCGTTCGTAGGTCTCGATGGCTTGTTGAAGTAGACCAAGCGGCGCAGGTGTGCCAATAATTTCTCCAGCACGAGCAATCAGGGCTGCCGCCGCTTTTGGTGAAGGAACCTGTGACGCATATGCAGGCACGGCGGCCCATAATGAAGCAGATGGCAGTGAGGCTTCGTTGCAGGCATCCATTAAAACCCCCAAGATGCCGGTGGGGCCCTCGTATTGAGAACGCTGCAAATCAAATCGCTCAATCAGGGTCGAGTCACTCGCGGTGCCGATTAATTGGATGGGTTTATTGTGTGGCACATCGGCAAGAAGTGCACCAAGAGAAATCATCATCGAAGCGTCAAAGTACGAGGCGACACTGAGTATTTGCTCAGTAAATAATCTCCACCGCAAACTTGGCTCTGGACCCAGCACAAGAATGACATCGCTACCCGGAGTTGATGCGTGCCACATTGTGACAGTGGGCCACACGATTGTACGTGTGACTCCATCCTTGATTCGCACGATTGGACGAATATTGGCAAAATCAGTGAAGCCCTCCGGATCAATCTCTGCCAACGGAGTCGCGTTCCATGCTTCTATCAACGTTCGTACCGCCGTACTTGCAGCATCAGCAGCATCGTTCCAGCCCGTAAAGGCGGTGACGAGGACGGGATTGTGCATTGTTGGCTTTGAGAGCCATCGGACGTGGTCAATCTCGGTCATTGTGTCTTAAAGTTATCGTCATCTAGGCCTTCAATTACTTGCAGCCTTTGCTAAATCATGGGGACCCGATGCGGGGTATCCGTGGGCGGCGCGAACTGCCCGACCCCACGGCTCAATTATGTCGCAGACTTCGTGAAGCCGATTCCCGAGACTCTCAACCATGGTACGCATTTGTTGGTCTGTTTGAATCTCTATATTTTCGCGCAATTCGCGTCCAAGAATTGTTAGGGCGCCCTCTGCCACTAAACCCCGAGAAGTCAGGCGTTCAGTCGCAGCATCAAAGTCAGCATCAGTCCACGCCCGAGTGCGACTGTAGGAGCGCATTGGCAATCCCCAATACAGCTCTGAAATCAAACCAATTTCAGTCGCATCGAGTCCGGCACTGATCCAGGCGGCGGTATGGCTGTCCCCACGGTACTCACGCAACATATCGCCGAGCCTCCATACTTTGCCGACAACGGAATCAGGTGTTGTTTGAGCCAACACACCAGCAAATAACGGACGACCTTCTGGCCTCAATGGTGCAACGGCTCCCTGCAAAATTTCACATGCACGTTGTGCTCCGTTTGGCTGTTCACCAAGGATTCGATGAAGTTGAGCAATCGCACCACTGTCGCGAGCAGTACAGATTGTTTGTGCGTCAGTCAGTGTCCACCCATAGTTCACGGCTGCAACAACAGCAACAGGATTAAAGACCGCAAATGCGGCGGCAATTAGTTCGCCAGGTACTTGACCGAGCAGCGAACCACGACTGCAAAAATATGCAGCACCATCTGGTGCGGGTACGCCATTGAAATCTCCGGCACTTGGTCCAAATCCCAAGGCTACGTAGTTGGCATGACATTCTTTTGAGAAATAAACCTGACCAATAATTGGTTCGAGAGCGGCCCCAAGTCGGCGGGCATCGAGGCTGAGTTGTGCGGAGTCCATTGGATAACCTTATAACAACCGTTGCATGGTGCTCTCACGGGTAAGAATGGCAGCAGATATCAAGGTGACTTCATGAACACATCAATCACGATCGCAACTGAAGCCACAGACGAACTTGTGCAGGCTTTTGCCGAACTAATTCCGCAACTGTCCTCTTCAAGCCCACCACCATCACGCGATCAATTACAAAGAATTATCTCGTCGGATTCAAGCACAGTATTTGTTGCGCGCGTCAATGGCAAGATCGTCGGTTCGCTCACGCTTGCTATCTTCTCAATCCCCACGGCCATTCGTGCCTGGATTGAAGATGTCGTCGTTGCCGAATCAGCGCGTGGACAAGGGATTGGTGAAGCCCTTAATATTGCAGCTATCGCAGAGGCTCGTCGGTGTGGAGCAGTGACGGTTGAATTAACATCACGTCCATCGCGCGAATCAGCAAACCGCTTGTATCAGCGTATTGGTTTTTCAGTGCGTGATACGAACGTTTATCGCTACATCATTTAAATAGACAAACAGAAAATTTTAACGGATACGTCGCAACACATGTTCTGGTATATCTGAAATGTCGTGCAGAATTGAGGCGATTGCTTCAACGCCGTCAACGAGTCGTGCACCTGGCCGAACCATCACTGCATCGGCATCAATGGCCCACACTTGGCATGTTGTGGGTAGGAGATGCTGAATCGCAAGAGCTTGCTTCGCTGCTGCATCAAGTCCATAACCACAAGGAGACACGATCACCACGTCTGGTGCGGCGGCTGAGATAGCGGTCCATGTGGCTGGCACAGATTTTTGACCAGGCCTGGCAAGCACTGGATCACCACCTGCCGCCATCACAATGTCTGGCACCCAATGACCAGCACCGAACGGCGGATCAGTCCATTCCAGCACAAACACACGCCGACGCGGTTTCCCCGCCACGCTTGCTGCCACTTGAGCAAGTCGACGATGCAAACTCGCAACGAGATCGGCACCCCGCTTGGGCACTCCGGCAGCACTCGCAATCGTGTTGATGGAGTCAATTACTTCGTGCAGACTTTGGGGATCAATTTGCAGGACAACAGCGGAACAGGCGAGACGTTCTACGGCAGCATCAACGTCTCCGCTGGCCACGGCACACACTCTGCACAAATCTTGACTCAAGATTAGTTCGGGGTTACAACGAGCAAGTGCAGCGTCATCAAGTGTGTACAAGTCAAGACCTGCCGCCATTCGTTGGCGCACGATGGCGTCTATTTCGGCTGGACTCATTGACGGATCGGCAAATGTGCCGACTACAGTTTCGCGACCTTCGCGTATTCCTGCTGGCCAATTGCATTCAACGGTGACACCAATTAATTGATCGGCAAGACCGAGGTCGCAGACAATTTCCGTAGTAGACGGCAACAATGAAACGATGCGCACATAGAGACTATAGAGTTGAAAACATGGATGTAACGTTGCTTGGAACCGGAAATCCGTTGCCAGACCTCAATCGTGGCGGGCCCGCTACGCTCGTTCGTGCCGGAACGACCGTGATCTTGATCGATGCTGGTCGCGGAGTCATGCAAAAAATTATGGGTGCAGGAGTATTTCCACCATTCTTGACGACTGTTTTTGTTACTCACTTGCACAGCGACCACATCTCGGATCTCAACGACGTAATCACGACTCATTGGGTGATGAATCCCCAACCGGCCGAGTTGACTATTTACGGTCCACCTCGCTTGAAGGGAATCGTTGAGGCAATCCTGGTGATGCTTGAGCCAGACATTGAATACAGACTTGCTCACCACGAAGACCTGAACTGGCAACCAAAAATAAAGGTGATAGAAGTCGAGCCTGATGACACATTTTTGGTTGGCGAAACCTCTGTGAGAGTCGCAGCCTCAGATCACAAACCTGTGCACCCATCTGTTGCCTTTCGAATTGATCATGACGGTAAATCAGTCGTGATCGGAGGAGACGGTATTCCATGTGCGGGACTTGATCAATTGTGCTTGGGTGCAACGGCGTATGTCCAAACGGTGATTCGTGAAGACCTCGTCAAATTGATTCCCAATCAACGTTTTCGAGACATTTTGGACTATCACTCCAGCGTCGAACAAGCAGCAGAGACTGCGACGCGCGGTAATGTCAAAAAACTGATTCTGACCCACTATGTGCCTGCGATGCAACCGGGTCAAGAGGATGAATGGCGGGCTCTAGCTGCTGCACACTTCTCTGGTGAGATTTTTCTTGGCGATGATCTACTCACCGTGACTGTGTAATACTCTGTCATCATGTCGACGCCAATCCTTGACAGTCCCACTGCGTGGGTCGCTGAGCACATCAAACAATATGTAGAAACGAACGGTGTCGAGGGACACATCTGGAATGGAGTGCCTTGTTTGTTGCTCACAGCGACAGGTCGCAAGAGTGGAGCATTACGGCGACTCGCACTGATATACGGGAAAGATGGTGATGACTGCATCATTGTTGCGTCACGGGGCGGTGATGCGAACCACCCACTGTGGTATCTCAACCTCGTTGAAGATCCATCGGTCACGGTTCAGGTAGCAGGCGATGTTTATAAAGCAACAGCGTCAATAGTTCCAGACGGTGCCGAGCGTGCTCGCCTATGGAAGATGATGGCAAAAATTTGGCCTGACTATGACAAGTATCAAGCAAAGACCAAGCGCCACATTCCGATTGTTCGACTCAGTCGTCAATAGCACTTCCAGCGCCATCTCGGGGGTTGAGCATGTCTTGTGCATTTTGCCGAACTTGCCAATCTCGATCAGTTAAGGCATTTTTTAACGCAGCGTCGACTGCAAGTCCCTCGAACGGGGCGAGTGCCAAAACAGCACGGCGGCGAATTGCTGGCTTGTCGGAGCAAGCGCGCAGAATTGCTGGCAACCCACGAACATCACCGATGGCCCCAAGTGAGGCAGTAGCTGCTTCGCGAACCAATGGCTCACGAGCATTCTGGGAGGCATCGATCAATGCAGATAATTCGACGTCAGTGGTGCCACCGCGTTCTCCCAGAGCCCATGACGCCATTTCGGCAACAAACACATCAGAATCGGTGAGAAGCGGGACGATATCAACGTCGGCGTAACCCGCTGCAATTTGGGCAACATTACGGCGCACGACTTCGGAGACATCCCCAACATACTTTTCTAATTCGACTGCACTTAAGACATGCAAGCGATTCAAAGAACTAAGCGCACTAGAGCGAACTTCGCCTGAACTATGGGTCAGTCCACCGCGGACGACACTTTCATCTCCTGAAAATCCAGCCTCAATTATTTCCAGTCGTTTGGCTGCAATGATTTGAAAATCTTCTGCCATCAGGTTGCTATTACAGGCTGGTGATGATGCCAAAGAGGGCAGCAAAAAGGAGCGAGGTGATAAATGCAATCACCACACCTGTCACAATCGCGCCACCACCAAGGGTTGCAGAGACGCGGATTCGGCGTTGTGCGAGGGGCTCGACATAAAGAGGAGTCGGCTGATCATCGAGTTGAACTTTGATTTGACGACGCAAAGTGGCAGGCTTTGATCGTGAAACAAAGAATAGAGCGATCAGCGAAAATACAATCACCGATAGCGCCCGAATTGTGACATCCGAGACAGATATTGAAGAGACGGAATTCAGAACTGACATCGCACGGAGAAGCGTACCCGACCATTTATCGGTGCGACGGCAACGGTGGGCTTTGCCTCTACTGACGGTGTCGTGGGTGCTACTGCTGGTAGTTCTGGTCTCGTCCGTTTGGCGAGTGCAGCGATGGGAAACCGCACCTGGTTCAACTCAAGACGTGGCTTCGCGCATAACTTTTCAACAGGACGACAAAAGTACTGCACCTGCGAGGTACCCAGCAAAAAATAAAATTAGGTTTGTAACGGCGCTCACAGGACAATTGTCTGCTCTTGACTCGGCTATCGGCTGGCTCGACCCTTATGTGGCGGTTGAAACATATTCGGAGCGATTTGGAGATCAATCCCCATCGACAATTCGCCAACTGGGAGTGCAATCAATGATCGGAGCAAAACAACTTGCGGAGTATGTTGCATTTAAAAGGCTGGGCTTCGAAGCAACTTTTGTAGATGGTGCTGTTGTTGTCTCACAACTGGTGTGCGAGACATCCCCCGCTCCAACGAGTGCCTGCAAGGTCTTAAGAGTCGGTGACACGATTAAAAAATTTGGTGGTGCTCCCGTCCCGACTGTTTCTGCATTGAGAGAGGTATTGAAAAATCGTGCAGTTGGTGAAAAAGTAGTGGTGACAGTTGAACCATCTGACTCTGCAAAAGACGAGTCACGAACTTTGACGTTGATTGCAGATCCAGATAGACCAGATACAGCAATTGTCGGATTCGTTCCAGCCGACACGCGAATTGTGGATATTCCCTTTGACGTGCAGATTTCTACTCCAGATATCGGAGGTCCGTCAGCAGGGTTGGCCTTCACCTTGGCGTTACTTGATGAACTAAGCCCCGGCGAATTGATGGGGTCGGCGCGCGTTGTGGCAACAGGCACTATCAACGAAAAAGGTGAGGTCGGCGCGATCGGAGCGCTTTTACAGAAGGCTGTCGCAGCGCGTGACGCGGGTGCAAAAGTGTTTTTAATCCCGGCAGGGCAAAACGAGGTTGAAATTCGAAAAGCTCGTGAGGCAGTGGGCTCGCGGCTCAAAATTATTGCAGTTGCCACGCTTGACGATGCGCTCAAGCAACTTCGTTTGCTCGGTGGAGCCCCTTTAACGCCCACAGCATAGTGATTGACACCATTTAGAGCCCTTAGGGTTCTACTCTAGAAGTCCAATGGCAATCAGTTTTTCTCGTCCAGATCCCTCTTCGCCAGCGGCGGTGGGCTCGGCATCTTTTTCTCAATCACGGCGTGGCTTTGATCCCGCTGAGGTTCGGGAGTTTTTACGCATGGTGTCAGCAGAATTAGCCCGTCTACAAGAGCGGGAGCGTTTTCTGGAGGGGGAGTTGCGTGCCATTCAGACAAGTGGCATGTCGTCACCTGGTCGCTTGGATGAAGAAACGGTCATCACCTTATTAGGTGAAGAAGCGGCGCGAGTCTTGTCCACAGCCCGAGAGGCAAGTATCCAGATTCGAGACCGCGCTGAAGAGTCTGCGACTCGGATGGTCAAAGATGCCGCTCAAGATGCGGCTCGTATTCGCGAGCAAGCTGGTCTTGATGCACAGAGTATTCGGGATGATTCGCAGTCCGATGCGAACTCTGAAATTGAGCTTGCCAAACAGCAGGGTCGCGACATGGTCGAAGAGGCACGCGCCTACCGCGAAAAGGTCTTGTCTGAGTTGCTGCGGCGACGTGATGCCGCTCGCGAACAGATAGAGCAATTGCTTCACGGGCGAGACAGATTGATGAATGCATTTGAACGTGCCCGTCTTGCCACCGAGGATGTTCTTCATGGGCTCAATGGTGCACATGAAGAACCAGAATTTTTAGTGAACCTCGCCCCAACTACTGGTCCGGTACCGCCTGTGGTCGCAGTTGCCCCGCATATCCCCCAAGAGCATCCATCAGTTGGAATATTTGATCATGATACTGCTGCCATCGTGGTGCCTGCCCAAGATTTGGTTGTTGTTGCAGAAATAGAAGCAGAAATAGAAGCAGAAG
>SXGU01090579.1_pt1 | contig 140503 bp, 122 predicted proteins | sample 3174531 | NCBI WGS metagenome assembly SXGU01 (sample SAMN11356863, study PRJNA531348) | freshwater metagenome | isolation source: freshwater sample F1-140 | place: China: Fuxian Lake, Yuxi | collected 2017-12-25
CACGAGATCCGCGCGTCGAATCATCTCCGCATTCAGTCGCATGCTATGACCATCATGTGGCGCCCCAAGAGCCTCGAGCACTTCGACAGTTTCGTCGGATATCGGCGCGTGATCGAAGGCTTGTGTACCGGCACTCGCAAAGAAGTAACCGCGTCCTTCTTCCCCTAATGCACCATCGAGCGCCAACTTGCGCGCGATGCCTTCGGCCATCGGTGATCGACAGGTGTTGCCTGTGCAGACGAACAGGACGGTACGCATGAACTGCGAATCCTAGTCGAATCCGTAACGACCCTGTGCAATCCCATTCCTGCTTGTGCGCCCGACTCCACGGGGTACATTGACACGCATGAGCCATCCGCAGAACACCCCAAATCCATGCGGTGATGGCGCGCTTGTGATGGTCGCCTGGTTCCACAATGAACTCGGTGCCGCGCTTTGCGTCGCCGACCTCGAAGCACTCGGCATTCCTGCCATCGTGAGCGGTGCGCTCACGAGCCAGTGGCGAGCTGACACGCCAGGCTGGGTACGCGTGCATGTTCACCCAAGGGATGAACAGCGAGCGCGGGAAGCGATCGCGGATCTCGCCGCGCACGCACCGAGCGACGCCGAGCTTGAAGATCAATCGACGCAGTCGACGGAAGAGGATGAAGACTGAACGGCCGCACGCAACAGTCGGCCTGATCCCGGACCTGAACCGATGTAGGCTCGGTTGCAGTGCGTGCAACTGAGCGCCGGAACGGGCCGCTCATCATCTGATTCGGTATCGACTTGTTCGTGCGGCTCACACTTCCCGCCGCAATACGGGCAGTCCCCTGCGCCGAGCTTGCGCCGCGCGAGGTACTGCTCGATCACCCGCAGTAACCGACTTCCCCCTACGGCGACAACTGCGGCGAACGGCGCGAGCATGATGAGCACGATCGGGACAATCGGGTAGAGAACCGTAAAGGCAAAGGCGATCAAGAACAGCGCAACGAAGCACCCGAAGGCGACAAATCCGTACATCTCGGCGAGTGCGTGCGTGAATCGGTAGAGCATGCTCGACGAAAGCGTAGCCGCCCCGCGAGCCCCACGGGCGGTACACTCCGCGGGCGCAAACCACAAGAGGTGATGCATGAAACTGGAATGTGACCGACTTTCGCTCGCAGACGCACTGGCCATGGCTGGCGGCGTCATCACGACTCGCACCCCCACGCCCGCGCTGCTGTGCGTTCGCCTCGTCGCCAAAGACGGCATGCTTGAGATCAGCGCGACCGACACTGAGATTGGACTCTCGCTCTCCATTCCAAATGTCTCGATCACAGAAGAAGGCGAAGCGCTCATTCCCGCCGACAAGTTGACGCAGATCGTGCGCGCGTGCGAAGACACCACGATTGCCATCTCCGTGGTGCGAAACCTGGCGACCATCACCGCTGCAGACTCGACCTTCAAGATTTATGGCTACGAGCCGCGAGAGTTTCCCACCGTTCGCGGGTTCCCTGCGAAGGTTGACTTTGAACTCGATGCGGCGCTCCTGCGTCGCCTCATTTCGCGCACCGTCTTCGCAACAGCGCGTGATGATTCGCGTTACGCGATTTCTGGCGTCCTCATGGATCGCAAGAAGTCCAACCTTCGACTCGTTGCAACTGACGGTCGTCGACTCGCAGTCGCGCGTGGATCGTGCAAGGGAAGTGATGCAGATCAGCAGGCCATCATCCCCACCAAGGCGCTTTCGGCGCTCAATCGATTGCTGAATGATCCAGAAGCGATGATCCGCGTCGCGCGCGAAGGAAGCCAAGTCATCTTCCAAGTTGGAGAAGCTGCCGATGGAGGCGCGACGCTCTCCACGACCGTGGATGAACGGACATTCCCGCCCTTCGAGGATGTCATCCCCAAGGACCATGACCGCCGCTGCACTTGTGATGCGGGCGAACTCTCGAGCGCGATCCGTCGCGCATCGCTCCTCACCAACGAGGAATCGAAGGGTGTCCGCATGTCCTTCTCGGCCAAGCATGTCACGCTGACAAGCCGCGCTCCAGAAATGGGCGAATCTGAAGTTCGGATCGGCAGTGAGCAATATCAAGGAGAACCGCTTGAAATTGCGTTCAATCCGAACTTCATCGCCGAGGTCCTCAAAGTCCTCGACGCGCCGCAGGTCGTCATCGAACTCAAGGCTCCCAATAAGCCCGGCGTGATCAAGAGTGGCACCGACTACACCTATGTGGTGATGCCGGTCAGCTTGACTTAACCGACGCACCAACTTGGACAGCGACTACAACAAAGGGCGCGGCTCCAAGCCGCGCCCTTTGCGTTCGTTCCACTGCATTCCCGCTGCAGTGCGCGCATCAGAGCTTCATCACTTGTTCTTGACCGCGCATCCGTAGGACTTCGTTTCGCTCGGCGTCACGGGTTTTCCGGCTTTCAACGCGTTCACGGCGTCGACCACATAGTTCGTCTTCGCGCCGCCCGACGGGCTATCGTCGATCGCGCCGGAATACACAATCACACCATTCGCGTCGATGACGAAACAGTGCGGAGTGGTTCGCGCGCCGTACTGTTTGGAGACCGCGCCGTCCGTGTCAATGAGGAGCGGCATGTCAAGCTTGTGATTTGCCATGTACCCCTTCGAAGCTTCGAAACTCGAGGGGCGGCTTGAGCTTGAGTTGATGCCGACATACACCGCATCGGGAAATGCTTCGCGCACAGCCTTCAGCGTGTTCGCAGTCGTGCCATCCGAAGACACTCGTCTGCACACAGGGCACTCTGGATTCATCCACTGCAACACCACAACCTTGCCCTTGGCATCACTGAGGCTCCACGCGTTGCCTTCGGCGTCCTTCAGGGAAATCGCGGGCGCGGGCGCGCCAACTTTGGCCTTCCCTTGCGACGATGAGTCCTTTCGCGCCTCGGTTTTTGTTTCTTGATTGACGCCCACAGTTTCAGCGGCGCGACTGGCGGTGACGACAAGGCCAGCGCATGTAACTGCGAGCGTGAGCGATGCGATCTTGGTCAAAATGTTCATGATGGAAAACTCCTTGAAGTGCAGCTCTTGAGCGCGACTTTACTTCGACGCTCCTGCGTCGAGTGGGACCTCGACGCTGTAACAATGGTCTGATGCATTTGTCCCGTCGCCTATCAGGATAAGTCCCGCCGCGCGAAGTGGTTTGCCCAATGCGTTCGCAGCATCAACCGTGATAGGAATGCGAATGGTTGCTGCCGATCCCGATGCAATCGCTTCCAAAGTTGCAGCGATCGGTCCGCCGTCACCATGGGTCACTCCAGGAGTCACATCTGGAATGAATGTGATCGCGCGAGCCGATTCCAGCTTCGATGCGGTTTTTCCGCGAATCGAGAGTTCGGTGACGGCGCCGTTCTGATCGCGTATGGATTCGACACTCCACACACTCTGAGCGCTCAGCGGCGTCGGCAACTGAAATCGCGCAGCATCGACGATGTCTCGCGTTGGTCGCGACATCTTTGCGGCAACTGGCGTCGCCTGTAGATTGAGTACGGCTTCGCCAGTCAGGCAGATCGACTTACACGCCATCCACTTCGCCTTCGCGCCGATCAGCGCATTTTCGGGGAGCTCTTTCGGCGCGCGAACGCGTTGGAAGAGCGCGACCTTTCCTTCGTATCCATAGACAATCTCCCCGTTCCCGAGGATGGAGGGACGAGGAAATGCCAAGTCACCGACCGGCTCAAAGCCGCCCATTGGGGTCAACGAGAGCGTCGGCGCGAAACCGGAATCGCCAGGATTGCGCCAGTACACATGCCACGAGGGAGCGATCTCCAATACAAGCGCGAGCGTGAAGATCTCGCCCGCCTCGACCTTTCCTTCGACGATCCACAGGGACGCGCGCACCACATCGCTGCCAGATGCAGGCGGCCGCGCGTTGAGTGTCGGGCTGCTTCCTGGCGGTTCTTCCTGCGCCATCACCGTCGACGCGAACGCCGCAAGAAACAGGCTCCAGCACGCCAACCACGGCCTTCCGATCGCGTTGGGCTTACGAGTGCGGAATAGAGTGGCGAGGCGCTTGGTCATTGAGATTCAGCCATGCTGCGCGAGTCGATTCGTGTCGGAGTCGACCGGCATTATCCGATGAACGACCTCAGATCGACCGCAGAGAGTCACAGAACGCCGAGGACCCCCATGATATTCCCAAGAATTCGACTCCGAACGCTTTTCGCCGCTGTCGCAATTGCATCGGCGTCATCTCTGCTTGGGTGCGATCGTTCGACAACCGACCGCGACATCGTTTGGGTGACTCCGCAAGAAGCAATGCAGATGGCAGCAAAGCCGATGGGTACTTTCGGTTCCAAGGGATTGCCGAGAACGCTGTGGCTCGACCCTCGTCTCCCCGATCAATTCACGCAAGAGCACTTGCCGGGCGCGACCAACATCCCCTTCCCAGAAATCTCCAAGTCACACGAAGCGACCTGCAAGGATTTCGATCTCTTCATCGTCTATGACTCCGATTACGACGATGTGATGGCCAAGGCTGCGTCGAAACGATTGCTCGAACTCGGCTACGACCAAGTTGTCACGATCCGCGGCGGCGTGAAAGCGTGGCAGCGGGACGGACTTGAGATCGACAAGGGCACCGTCGGCGTTGTCGCGCCGAAGTAAGACACTCGACAATCTGCTCGCGAGATGCGATCACGCCAACGCGGCTGCGCCCGACACGATCTCGGTGAGTTCGGTGGTGATGCGCGCCTGTCGTGCGCGGTTGTAGTTGCGACGAATCGTGCGGCCAAGTCCGGCTGCGTTGTCCGTCGCTGACTTCATCGAAACCATGCGCATGACATGCTCGCTCACTGCGGCATCATTGAATGCTTGGAAAAGCGAGACTTTCACCGAACGAGGAAGCAGATCCGCGAGGATCTCGCCGCCGTTGGGAAGGAACTCGTAGCTCGGTGCTGGACCGCTTGCGGTCGGTGCGGCGAGTGGGAGCAATTGAATCGTCGTCGGAACCTGCCGACTGTTACTCACGAAGCGCATGTACACAACATGCACCGTGTCAAACTTGCCCGCCGTGAAGTCCGCCATCATGCGATCGGCGAGTGCTTCGATTTGTGCGTACGACGGCTTGTCGCCCACTTGATGCCGTTCCGCCACTGGCATCTTCGCGTACTTGAAGAATGCCACGGCCTTCTTGCCCGCGGTTTCCAATTGCGCCTCGGAGCCCTTCGCGCGAACCGCTTGCACAAGTTTAGATCCCATGCGAAGCACACTGCCGTTGTACGCGCCGCACAAGCCGCGGTCACTTGCAATGACGAGTACGAGTTCGCGCTTGGCCGCAACCGTTGGCGCCTGCATGAGCGCGTTGGAGAAGTCAGCACCCGCAGCCGCAGCAACTTCACCCACCAACGCGCGGATGCGTTCGGTGTACGGCTTAGTCGCCTTCGCTCGTTGCAGCGAGGCGGTGAACTTCGCCGTCGCAATCATCTGCATGGTCTTGGTGATCCGCTGAATCGTGCGGACCGCAATCATGCGCTTCTTGAGTTCGCGGATCTGTGCCATAGGGGGGCGAGAGTGTAGCGGATTCCGCCCTAGCTGAGGCGCATGCCGTCAAAGCCAAGTTGCACGCCTGCAGGGAGTTTCCACTCAAGTTCGGCATGCCGAATGTCGTGCGTCATATGGACAAAAACAGTCCGATCCGCCCCTACTTCCCGCGCCACATCGAGTGCCTCGTCGAGCGATAAGTGGGTTGGGTGTTTTCGGTAGCGAAGCATGTCAAGCACAAGCGTCCGCACGCCGCGCAACTGCTTCCAAGTTGCTGGTGGGATTCCGGAGAGGTCGGTGCAGTACGCCAACGGAAAGAGCGCTGCGTCGCTGCGGTCCCCTTCCGCATCCATTCGAAACCCCAAGACTGGCAAGCGTCCGTGGAGCAATCGCAGCGGTGTGCACCGCACGCCAAAGAGCTCGATGGGCTGCTCGACATCGATGGTCCGCGGCATGAGATCAGCCACAAACGAATCGTTCACATTTTCATGCCGCTTGAAGATGTGACGAAAAACTCGCTCAAGCGACTCGCGAGTTCGCGCATCGGCATAGACCTCGATGGGCGAACCCATGAGCGCGTTGTAGCGACGGACCTCATCGAGCCCGAAGGTGTGATCGACATGATCATGCGTGAACAGAATGGCATCGCATCGCTTGATGTTTTCGCGCAAGCTCTGCTCGCGATGATCTGGTGGGCAGTCAAGTAGGATGGCGCGAGGGCTCCCTTCGGCGTCGACGAACCGCAGCATGGCTCCCGATCGCGTCCGTCGATCTCTCGGATCGCTCGAGGTGCAGGTCGCGCAGTCGCAACCAATCACGGGGACACCCGCACTCGTTCCGGTTCCAAGCAACACGAAGTTCGCATCGCGAATCACGAGGGCGCGCCTTCTGTGACGCACGGTTGACTTGCACCACGCAGCGCAGCAACGAGTTCGCGGGCGGCAGCGGCAGGATCTTCCGCCGCACAAATCGCACTCGACACAGCGACTCCGCGACACCCGAGTGCCACGAGTTGCGCGGCGCGCAGTACATTGATGCCGCCGATGGCGAGGTGCGAAGCGTTTGGAAAGTGCGCGAGAAATGCCTGTAAATAAGGCGTTCCCGCAGGTTCGAGTGCGGGTTTCTGCGCGGTGGAAAACAGAGCACCCACGCCACAATAGTCCGCGCCATCTTCGATCGCTTCCCTGGCTTCTTGAAGGGAGTGCGTCGTCGCGCCAATGATGAACGCGCTTGGAGTGCATCGACGCGCCGCGCGTACCGGCAAGTCGTCTCCTCCGAGATGAACTCCGTCCGCACCACTCGCAAGTGCAACGCTGAGGTCGTCATTCACGATGGTGGTTGCGCCAGCAGCCTGCGCGCGTTCGCGAACAGCGCACACCCGTGCGAGCAGTTCGCGCGACGTCATTGTCTTCTCCCGAACTTGGATGCAATCCACGCCTGCGCGCAGTGCGCCATCAAGCACCTCCTGCCAAGGACGCGCGCAGAGCGACTGCGTGAGAAGCAGACAAACCCTCCATTGCCGCTTCTCACTTGAAACCAGCCGAAGCGCAAATGCTGCGTCGACGCTGTACGCGTCGTAGCGCATGTGTTCAAGCATGCTCGCCGATTGCGACTCCGCGAGCGCCTTCATGCATTCCTCAAGCGATCGCAGACTCTCGGTCAGGCGTTTGCCCGCTGCCAACGCCATGCCGCGAGCGCCGTCGCGAGAACTCTCAAGCGCGCCTTGGATCGAAGTCCCAACATCCGCCTCAACATCGCGCGCCGCGGACAACGCAGCGTTCGTGACGACCGACATCGCCCCCCCAAGCGCATGGCGGAGCGACTTCGTCCGCTGTGCGAGCGTGAGATCTTGCAGGGCAAATCGCGCAATGTCTTCAAGTACACGCAGCGCCTCGCGCGCGCGGTTCGCGTTCGCGTCGAGAATGCGCAGCAATGCTGGGTCGTGCGTAGGCATGCATGGAGAGCGTAGGGCAGCGGACGCGAAGGAAGGTATCCTTGCCGCCCTACTCTCCCGCAGCGAACCCGCAGATGGAACGATCCGACCCCCTCAACGCACAGTCCCGCCGAGCCTTTTTGGCATCTGCTGCGGTACTTCCCGTTGCGACTCATGCGAGTCACTTGCTGCACATTGATCCGAAATCCCCCACGAACCCCGGAGCACCTATGGCCTTCACACTCCCCGAACTCGCCTACGCCGAAAACGCGCTCGAGCCATCGATCGATGCGACCACGATGAACATCCATCGCACCAAGCATCATCAGGCCTACATCAACAATCTGAACAAAGCGCTTGAAGGACATGCGGATCTGCAAGCGATGACCATCGACCAGATCTGCGCAAATGTCGCTTCGATGCCTGACGCGATCAAGGGCGCGGTGCGCAACAACGGCGGTGGTCACTGGAATCACTCGCAGTATTGGAAGTGGATGGCGCCGAAGGGTACTGGCGGCGCGCCGAGTGCAGAACTCACCGCCGCGATGACTGCGGCATTCGGCTCATTTGATGCATTCAAAGAGAAGTTCGCAGCCGCGGGCGTCGGTCGTTTCGGATCAGGCTGGGCATGGCTCTGCAAGAAGGCTGACGGAAGTGTCGCGATTTGCTCCACGCCAAATCAAGACAACCCACTCATGAAGGGCATCGCCGATTGCGGCGGCACGCCACTCCTCGGCTGCGATGTGTGGGAGCACGCTTACTATTTGAAGTACCAGAACCGCCGCCCCGATTACCTCGCGGCGTGGTGGGATGTCGTGAACTGGAACTATGTGAATTCGTTGTTCGCGGCGAAGTGATTCGACGCGCCTGCGAGTTACTGCCCTTCACGAATACCTGCAACCAGCGCCTCAAACGCGGCGCGTGATGCTTCAACGGTCGCTTTTGGACCGGTGAGTCGGAAGAAGACATTGCGACCAGGAGCCTCGACGATTGCAGCGAGTTGCATGAAACCAACCTTGGGTGCGGGCGATCCCATCGACATGTAATCGCCCTCAAGTTCGACGCGAGTGAGCGGCATGCCCTGCACTTCACCCTTGGAAGTCTTCGCGTCCGCCATCGCTTCACCATTTCGGAACTGCCCCCGCCATCGTTCAATGTTCGCGTCGATCGGACCACCGTCGCCTGCGTTGAACACGCTCACGATCAAGTCTGCAGCGCTCGTTGAATCTGCTCCGCCTGCGATGGTGTACTGCAGCGTCCGGAACTGCATCGAGGGCTTCACCCAGGTCCACGCAACAGGCTTGGGCGCAGTCAAGCCTGCAACCTGCAATAGCGATGCATCGCTCGTGGCAGTTGAGTTGTTGTCGTTGTTCCATGTCACCGGCGTCGCTGCGGACGGAGCTGCAGGGGTTTGTGCGGAGAGGCTCGGCGCGCGCGGTGGCGCGACGGGTGGTGACGGAAGTTTCGGGGCCGGTGCTCCATCGCCACACGCAAGAAGGGATGCGAGGACAACGGCGGCTGCGGTGAATCGAATGGCATAGCGCATGGCCATACGATACGCGCTGCAGTATGTGCGCAGCATCTTCTCCCACCCGGCTCTTTCACAACGGTCGAATCTGGACCGGAACCGCGAAGCACGCGTGGGCTGACAGCGTTCTCATCGAGAACGGCAGCGTTGTCACTGTGGATCCACCACAAGCCGCAGTTCCCGCCCAGTGTGAGTTCGTGGATCTGCACGGCGGATTTCTGATCCCAGGGCTCGTCGACTCCCACCTCCACCTCACACTTGGAAGCGCGGCGCTGAGCGAACTCGATCTTTCCAAGTGCGCGACGCGCGCGGAGTTTGAATCGCGCGTCGCATCGCGGCATGCAGAACTTCCGCCCGATGCGTGGCTGGTCGCTCACTCATGGAATGAAGCGGATTGGAACGGCGCCGCGCCCACGCTTACATGGCTCGCGAGCTCGGCTGATCGCCCCGCGGTTGCATGGCGCATGGATCGACATGCTTGTGTGGTGAACCGCGCCGCACTCGCACTGATTGCTCTTCCAAACTCCATCGACGGCGGCCGCATCGAGCGCGATTCGCACGGCGCTCCGACCGGCCTTCTCCAAGAGGCCGCCGCATGGCGCCTCGTCATTCCCAGGATTCCGCCGCTCTCGACCTCTCGTGCACGAGAGGCGCTGTTGCGCGGCGCGCACTCTCTTCGGAGGCAAGGAGTCGTCGCCGTCGGATCGATGGAGTACCTGCGAGATCTTCTCAATGTGCATATCAGTGTGCGTGCGGAGTTGCCGATTCGTGTGCACGCAACCGTGCTCGATCGCGATTGGCCCATCGATGCAGCGCTTGAAGCGGCGAAAGGAATCCCGTCGTGTGCGCGACTTCGCATCATCGGCATGAAGGCGTTCATCGACGGGACGCTCGGCTCGCGCACCGCCGCGATGCTTGCGCCGTACAGCGATGATGCGGAGAACGCTGGAATCCTCGTTGAACTCGCGCAAGGCGGCCACCTACACGCATGGCTTGAACTCGTTCGGCGCGCGGGATTGAGCCCGAGCATGCACGCCATCGGCGATCGCGCTGCACGACTCGCACTCGATGCGGCGGACGCGGCAGCCGCAGCGTTCACCGAGCAAGAGTGCGCGACAGCGCCGCGTTTCGAACACATGCAGACCATGCATGAGGATGACATTCCGCGTATGCGAGGTCGATTTGCATCGATGCAGCCCTTGCACAAAGCAGACGACGCGCGCGGCGTCCTCACTCGCTTGGGTGCTGCGCGGCTCAAGAGATTTTTCCCGTTCCGTTCTCTGCTTCGTGCAGGCGCGACTCTGGCGTTTGGGAGCGATTGGCCGATCGTCTCATCGGATCCGCTGTTGGGCATGCGCGCAGCCATCACGGGGATTGATCTCGATGGCACTGCGTTCGAGACTGCACAGAATGTCTCAGTGGAAGAAGCACTTTGGGCATACACGCGTGATGCCTGTCGCATGCTGTCGTTGCCGGGCGGACTCATTGCGCCCGGTTACGCGGCTGATTTCACACTGCTTGACGCAGACCCCTTCGCGTGGAACTGGCATGCAGGCACGCCCAGCGTCCTCGCAACATTCGTCGACGGCGTGTAAGGTTCCTCTCTATGCAGTTTCCGATTGGCCAAGCGTACGAACACCTTGGAATGCCTGGCGTCGCCGCGTTTCTCTTTTGGGGACTCGCTGCGATCGTGCTGCATGAGCTTGGCCACGGCTGGGCCGCGGTTTGGCAAGGCGACGACACGCCGCGCCGCTACGACCGCTTGACGCTGAACCCGCTTGTGCACATGGGATGGATGTCGATCGTGTTTCTTTGCCTCGTCGGGATCGCCTGGGGATCCATGCCTACGGATCCTTCGCGCTTTCGATGGGGTCGGAAGGGACGCGTTGTCGTCGCACTCGCTGGACCCGCGGTCAATCTTCTTCTCGGTTTGATTTCATGGGCGATGATTGCTTGGCTCTTGGCCTATCACAAGAAGCAAGGCACCGAGCTCTCCGAACAGGCGCGTTGGTTCTGGCTCCGTGGCGGCATGCTCAATTTCGTGCTGCTCTTCTTCAATCTGCTGCCACTTCCCCCTCTCGACGGCGCGCAGGCGCTCGCTGGGGTCAGCCGGACCTTCTGGAAGTGGCTTCACGACCCCACTGCGCTCCGCATCAGTTTCATCGCGCTGCTGGTTTTCATGTTCTCGGGCCTAAGCTCGATCATGTTTGAACAAGTCACGCTGCTGGGCCTGAAGACCGCCGGCTTCTTCTACCTCATCGCGGCCTCGATCCTCGGCCTTCCGCCCGAAGCAATCCCGCTGAGTTGAAGTACGGCGCGATTCCTTTTTGCGCGGAGTTCGGCTACGCTTGTCGATTCGCAATCCATTCCCGAAGGCGTGCCGCACGGCGGGTCAATCCCTGCTCCACAGCACGTCCGAGTCCTTGGAAGTTCGCCAACTCGGCGGACGGGACCGAGAGGAATGCTTGAAAGGTCGACCTGCATGGTCGTTCTCCGTCTCAAGCGATTGGGCCGAGCCCATCGCCCCTTCTACCGTGTCAGTGCAATGGACAAGCGCTCTCCGCGCGATGGTCGTGTCTTGGAAAACCTTGGATGGTTTGATCCGCTGACCACCGGCGAGCAGCACAAGCTGAACACCGATCGCATCCGTTACTGGCTCTCAGTTGGCGCTCAGCCAAGCGAGACCTGTGCAAACCTCTTCAAGAAGGCTGGCATCGATCCGACGCCAGGCAAGAAGGCCTAAGCGACGACTCCGAGTCACGCACGCTTGGCGATGACAGACCGCGAGGACCGACGCATGCGCATCGACATCCTCACCATCTTCCCAGAACTCTTCCGCGACTTCCTCGCGACAAGTATTCCGGGCATCGCAGTCGAGAGTGGCGCACTGTCCTGCAACACGCATGACATTCGCAACTTCGCCGACAACAAGCATCGCAAAGTAGACGACCGCCCGTTTGGCGGAGGACCAGGCATGGTGATGATGTGTCAACCCATCTTCGACGCAGTTGCTGCTGTGGAGTCACTCGACTCCACGCCAGCGGTGCGCGTGATGCTTTCGCCGCAAGGTGAACGCCTCACGCAATCGAGAGTGGAATGGCTCGCATCACAGCCTCGCGTGCTGCTGCTCTGTGGCCACTACGAAGGCATCGACGAACGCGTGATTGACGAACTCCAACCGCTTGAACTTTCGCTGGGCGACTATGTCGTTTCCGGCGGTGAAGTTGGCGCAATGGTGCTCGTCGACGCGATCGCGCGCTTGCTTCCGAATGTCCTCGGGCACGAAGAAAGCGCAGCACAAGATTCCTTCACCATCGGTTCGGCACAGCAGCAACCGCTGCTCGACTGCCCGCATTTCACTCGCCCTCGCTCGTGGCGCGGACGCGAAGTGCCGGAAGTTCTCGTCGGCGGCGATCACGCTGCAATCGATCGTTGGCGCCATGCGCAACGCGTCGAACGCACATCAGCGCGACGCCCTGATCTCCTCAAGCAACACAGGGAGCAATCGCTTCCCTAAACCAGCGACCTCTGGGGCGCTCATCCAACACAAGAGTCGCACCCAAGTCAGAGTCCCAACGAGCTTCGGCTTCGCGGGCAACACAGACCGCCTCGGTCTAGAAAGTCAGAGTCATGAATCGCAGTGCAATCCTCGCATCCGTCTCGCAAGCACAACTGAAACCAGCTGATTTCTTCCCGACCTTCAGCAGTGGAGACACGCTCGACATCCACTACAAGATCATCGAAGGCGAGAAGGAACGCGTCCAAGTGTTCCAAGGCGTCCTCATCGCTGATCGTGGCGCTGGCATTCATCGCATGCTGCGCGTCCGCCGCATCATCGCGAACGAGGGTGTGGAACGAACCTTCCCCGCGCACAATCCCCGACTGGTGAAGATCGAAGTCGTCCGCCGTGGCGATTCCCGTCGCGCGAAGCTGTACTACCTCCGCGAGCGCTTCGGTAAGAGCCGCCGTCTGCGCGATCAGCGCCGCGGTCTCAAGCATGTTGCTGGACAAGCGGCCACCGGTCGTGAGTCAGGCGGCTGATTCGTCTGGGCACGCATGGCGAACCATCCATGGCCCAACCGTGCAAACCCTGCACGGTTGGGCCATTTTCTTTGGCGCGGGCAACGCCGCGCGATGCTCTACAGTCCTCACATGCAAGTCCGGCTCGTCAAAGCTTTCACCTTCGAGGCAGCGCATTGGCTTCCCACTTTTCCGGAGGGCCACAAGTGCCGACGCTTGCACGGGCATTCGTTCCGCGTTGAAGTCGTGGTCGCTGGCGCCGTTGATCCTGCACAGGGATTTCTCATTGATTACGGCGATATCAAGAAAGCGATCTCTCCGCTCTATGACTTGCTCGATCACCGCTGCCTGAATGACATCACCGGACTTGAGAACCCCACCAGCGAGATGCTCGCACGATGGATCTTCGAGCGGCTCTCGCCGGCGCTTCCTCAACTCGCCGAGATCATTGTTCACGAAACTTGCACCTCTCGCTGTGAGTATCAAGGTGGGTGATGACCTCGCGGCCGCTGTACGGCCGATTCACCTCTTGCATGATTCGCGTGTGCTCGCGCGCATGCTTGGAATCGAAAGGCCGTGCTGTGAAATGGTCGCGATGCCCGCGCACGGTCCATCGAAACCGTTTCTCGCCGCGGTCGATGCCAATCCGTGCAGCGATGGATTTCTGCTCGATCTCGATGCCCCGAGCCCGCGATTTCTCGTCTACAGCGGCTCGATGCAAGAGGACCTCTTCGCAGATGAGCCGCGCAATTGGATGCCACAAGGTCAAGCGCGTTTTCAGACATTCCTCGACGAAACTACTGACGCTCTGAAAACGCAAGGACGAACGATGTGCTTGCGCCCGCATTGGCGCCACGCGCTCGGCGATCTTCCGAGCTGCGTGAAGTTCGTGCGCGAGCGAATCACCGGAGATCCAACAAGCCCCTTCGAGCTCTGCCTTTCGCCGGTTGAGATGCTCGCCCCGTCCATGCTGCAGCCACAGCAGAAACTCGAGGAGCATCTTCAACGCATGTTCACCCACCTCGGCGGCGTTGCTTCATGCGTGCTGCTCGCAGACTTTGAGCAACCCAAGGCGGACGGTGTTGAAGAGAACTTGAAACTGCTGCCTCTCGGCGCAGGGTGCTTGCGACGCGAGTGCATTCTCCCCTGCATCGAAGCGTATGTCCCGAAGACCACGCCGATCCTCTTGCTCCCGGGTCGCCCCATCGAACATCAGCTTGAGTGGCTCTCACCCAGACCCTGAAATCGCGGGGCTCGGCGTAATCTGCACACAACTTGTGCAATTCGGCTTCACTCGACGGTAGCATCTCACCGACTTACAGAGTGGACACTGTCGGAAGGATCCTTTATGAGTGCGATCACAAGCGGACTCGAAGCGAAAGTCTTGGTATTGAACCGAGGCTATACCGCCGTCCGCGTGATCGACGCGCATCGCTCTTTCAAGATGCTGCTGAAGGGGATCGCGGAAGTCGTGTCGCTCGAGGACGGCTCTTACATCGGCTACCCATTTCGCACGTGGGCGGACCTCAGCGAATTCCGACTGACCTTTGAGTCGCAAGAGCATGACTGGGTGCGAACGCCGCGCCTACTCATTCCAGTTCCGAAGATCATTCGATTGCTCACCTACGATCGAGTGCCGAAGGAACAGGTCAAACTCAATCGACGCAACATCTACGCGCGCGATGGCAATCGCTGTCAATATTGTGGAAAAGCTTTCTGTACGCGCGAATTGACGCTCGACCATGTGAAGCCGCGCGTGCAAGGCGGGGAAAACTCTTGGCTCAATCTTGTGTGTGCTTGCGTCAAGTGCAACGCGAAAAAAGGCGGTCGAACGCCCGAGCAAGCGCGTATGCGCCTTCTTCGAGCGCCGATAAGACCCAAACGAAATCCGGCGATCACGCTGCGACTCGGGAGTCCGCGGTATCAATCTTGGAAAGCATTCCTCGATGATGCATACTGGACGGTTGAACTCACCGAAGATTGATGCAACTATCTCCGTTCGTTCATCAAGACGAGAAAGACTCAACGCTATGGCCACCGAAACACCAACCGCCCCCTCGAAGAAGTCTGGCAAGAAACTCGCGAAAGAATCCGCGAAGGCAGCCAAGCGCGCGGAGAAGGCCGCGAAGAAACTCAAGAAGGGCGAGTGCTGCGGCGAGGCAGGATCGACCTGCTGCGAGGGCAAGCAGTCGGAGTGCTGCGGCGACTCCTGCGGCGAGAAGTGCGGCGCGATGCCGAAGTTCAAGCATGTTGCAAAGAAGAAAGAATCCAGCGGGAAAGGTGCGTCGGCGGCGGAGATCGGGCAGCAGCTCGTTGCGCTCGTGAACGCAGGAAAGAGCGTGGAAGCGGAAGCCACGCTCTATCACAAGAATGTCGAAACCGTCGAGTGCGATGGCACGCGCGTGGAGTCGATGAAGGGCGTCAAGGAAGTCGGCGCCTGGTGGCACGCGAATATGGAAGTGCATTCCTGCACTGCGCGCGGACCGTTTGTTTCCCAAACCGGTTTCGCTGTCCACATGCAGATCAGCGTCACGCCCAAGGGCGGCGCGCGGATGGACATGCATGAAGTGTGCTTCTACCGCGTTTCGAAGGGGAAAATTGTGCGAGCAGAATTCCTCTCCCCCGCACACGGCGTCGCTGCGTTCTAACCATTGCGCGTCTGCGTCGTGGACGCGCCCCGCTACCCAAGTTTCGCGAAGAGCTCCGCGCAGGCGTGCATCCACGCGGTCCCGTCCGCATACTCAGGGGCACGCATGATCACGAACCCAAGCGTCATCGTCGCGGCGTTGTTCACGCTATGTGCAACGATGGGCGCGATGAGGCTGCCGCGCCATTCGCGGAACATGCAGAAGGAAATCGCAAGCCCCATGAGTACCGGCGCGAAGAGCAAGCCTTGCGGGTGGACCGCCGCGAAGATCCCACTTGAAACAAGCGCAGCGATGGCGCATGCGATGAACGCACCGCGAGCCTGCAGCGATTCGCGAATGTGCCGATAGAGCAAGCCTCGGAACATGGTCTCTTCCACGATGGGCGCAACGACTGCCGCGAGGAAAAGCAGTACGCAGAACTCAAAGGAACTCGCAGTCTGCAGTGCCTCCGCGGCTGGATGACTCGCAGGAGCAACATCACCGACGATTGCCATCGCGATGAAGTAGAACAGCAAACCGCAGAGGAGAAGCGGAAGTGCGCATGCGTAGCAGAAGAAGCCGGACGCGATCTCTCGAAACAACCCGGCGCCTCGATGCCAGCCTGCTTCGTGCAGGAGCCAACGCGCGGATTGCCCTCTGAAGCTCGCCCAGGAAAGAGCGGAGAGACTGAGAATGAAGCCACCTGTGCCGAGTAAGAGTGGCAAGAAAGACTCCGTCTCAAGCGTCGGTGTGTCTGACAGTGCTAGGCCCGCGATCACCCCAATCACCACATTGAGTCCAAGGAAAAGCGCCATCCAGACGGCGAAGACTTCGACGGAGAGTTGAGCGAATGTTCCGCCGGAGGTCGATGCCCGTTCGAAGACACGAAGCTTCAGTTTTCCCATGAGCAGCAAGACAAAGAGCACGAACAGCCCAACGAATCCTGTGCAGCCAAAGCTGCTGAACCAAACACCCGCAACGACAAGCGCCGCGAGCATGCCCGATTCGACCGGAGCCTCTCGCGCGATGAATGAACCGTACCAACCGAGTCGATCTTTCAGCATTGCGAGATCGGCCGCGGGCAGTTCCTCCTCTGACTGCTCCGCAACGAGCACTCTGCGCGCGGCATCGATCGTGGCATTCATGTCGTTCGCGCCTTCGACTCGTTCGATGGCGTCAAGACCTTCAATCGCTTGATCGACATCCACCATGCGCCCGATGACAAGCCATCGAGCAACTTGCTGAGCCCAGTTCCCTTCTTTGAATGGCGCGAGTTGACTCTCGAAGATCTGCTTTGACTCGCTTGGAGGGACGAAGGACGCAAGTCCGACAGTCACCCGCCCCGCGAGTTCATCCTGCATTGAAAGGAGCGACACGGAGGCCGCCGGGACCGCCTCGGATTCGCTCGCGTGAGAAATCGAGTCGGGTCCCTCAGGCTCCTCCATCTTGATCTGCTGCAGAAGAATCGCCGTCACCGTGAGGATCACAATCGCGAGCCAGCTCCACGCAACTCTCGAACGTCCGGCCCGAGGGGCTTCTTGGTTATCGGATTGCAAAACGACGGGAGGAGGAAGGTCGGAATCGTCGTGCTGCGGCCCAGGAGATTGCATGTCCATATCGAGAGAGGATACCGAGGGGTCCTGTGCGATGGGGAAATCGAGGCGAGCGAGTCCACGGATCGAAGTTCGCGGATACGCGCAGAACCTCTACCTCAAACCTTGACAGAAACGCGCAGATCGCTATCCTTCTCGATCCTCCACACCGCTCGCGGGAGGACTTTCGACACTGCATGACACTCATGCCGAAGGTCGTTCAGCCACGAGCGTTGGAGCGCCTTGCGCAATAGGACCTGCTATGCCACGCCAGACTTTCATCGCCAAGCAAAACGAAGTCAACACCGTATGGCGTCATGTCGACGCAAACGGACTTGTCCTCGGCAGACTCGCCACCGAAGTTGCGACTGCTCTCATGGGTAAGCACCGACCCGAGTACACGCCTGGTGTCACCACCGGCGACTCCGTCATCATCACCAATGCATCGAAGATCGTGCTCACCGGTCGCAAGGCTGATCAGAAGACACGCCGTCGATGGAGCGGTCACCCAGGCGGCTTGAAGGTTCGCACCTATCGCCAAGTCCTCGAGACGAAGCCAGAGCGACTCGTCACGGAGGCAATCCTCCGCATGCTTCCCAAGGGACAGTTCGGGCGCAGTCTCGCGTCGCGACTTCGCGTCTTCCCAGGCGCGGAGCACACGCACGCATCGCAGTCACCGATTCCTCTCTCAGAACCATCAGCCCGCCACATTCGCGTCGCCGCGGCGAAGTGAATCGCGAGGCAGCACATTTGGCAGCACATTTGTTCGAAGTCCACCTCGAAGTCGATTAGGCACGAAACATGATCGAGTCCACTCCCCCAGTCACGCCCGTCGCAGTTCCTGAGCCCAAGAAGGTTCGCATCATCCGTGGTCCCGATGCGCATGGTTGGTATTGGGGCACTGGTCGCCGAAAGACCGCGGTTGCGCGCGTTCGCGTGAAGAGCGGCAACGGCGAGATTCTCATCAACGAGCGTCCGATGGCTGAGTACTTCACGGAAGAGCGCGATCGTGCAAACATCCTCGGTCTTCTCGAGAAGACTGGCAACAAGAACAAGGTGAATGTGCGCGTCACCGCGAGCGGTGGCGGATTCACCGGTCAAGCTGGCGCGGTGATCCTCGGCCTCGGCCGCGCCATGTTGGAGTTTGACGCGAATCTCGAACCGATCCTCCGCGAGAACCAGTATCTCACCCGCGACAGCCGCAAGGTTGAGCGCAAGAAGTACGGTCAGTCTGGTGCGCGCCGCCGCTTCCAGTTCAGCAAGCGCTGATCCGCGACGCAATCAACTGCGAATCCTCAACAGGTCGATCCGAATCGGATCGACCTGTTTTTTCAATGCCGGTTACTCCATCACGCGTCTGCGCGCGGCTTCTGCAAAGTGAAGAATGCGCGATGCCGAAGCGGCTCACGCGCTAGGTGCTCCCGCCGAAGCTGGCGTCGGAGAGGCAGCAAGCAACCTCGAGCAGTCGACAGAAGCTCTTGCGACCGGTGAGCCGTTGTATGCATTCCTCCTCGATGAGGCAGCATTCCGTTAGAACTGCCACGATGGAGATGCCCTCGCGAGAAGCTTGCCTTGGAACGCCTCTGTCGCCATCTCGCTCTACCCTTCGATCATCCCTTCCGTATCCGGGTTGACCAGAAATTGGGCGCGACGAATCCGCCATCCTGCGCAGGTGTGACGCAGTCTTCGAAGTGGCTGCAACTGCTGCCACCCGAACTGCGACACCCTCGGCTCCGGCTCGATCGTTCCGAAGAGTCGGGGAAAGAGAAGAAGCAGTGAGCGCATCGAGTTGCTGCTTCTGGATGCCTCTCGTTGGCGTCGTGATGCATGGTGTGGTTGCCGTCATCGTTACCAGCGCGTGCGCGACGGCGTCTCGAGAGCCAAACCGAGGGTTGCTCCAAGTACAACACTCCAAGCAAGAGGCGCTCCTTGACTCTTGATCCGAGATACAGCGCCGACTCGATGGCGGCTGCATTCCGTATCGACAACCGCAACGGTTGACTCCCTCGCACGAGGAAGACATTGGCGCCCTGCGGAAAGCAGGTCGATCGAAAGACGAGTCCGAACGCGCAGCACACGCGCTCGCTCTCTGCGATGCATGGCTCGCATCGACCGCTCCGCACGCGAGTGCACCGACGCTCGACCGCGTTGCGTGTTTCAAACGCATGGAGCGCTGGAAGCGCACGCCAGCGGCAACATGGGGTGGTGAAGCCACTTCCGCTTTGGTCGCACTCGCGATGGATGCGTCATTGCGTCTCACACCGCTCTCCGTGGATCAAATCGCACTTCGGAATGCACACCGAGCATCCGTGCGGGATGCGATCCTCGCCACCATCAACTCCATCGAACAAAAGAGTGGCCGCTCGGGCTTCGCGAAACTTGCCGCCACGGTGGAACTCGACGCAGCAATTGGATTCGACACCGTCATGACCGATCCGTGGTCGTGTATTGGGCAAGTTCCGATCTCCAGCGAGCAATTCGAAACACTTCGATCATCGATCGTTGCACTTCGCGATGCTGCGGCTCTCGAGGCAGCGACGAAACTCGCTGCACTCATGCCCGAGCGCGAGTATCCAAACATCAGCGCCGATGCTGTCGCCGATGTGCTGCGAGATGGGTTGAATAGCTACGCCAGAGCCGCATTTGTCGATGGATTCGCGGGGCGTGGCTCACCGCTTCGATTCGACGGATTCAATGGCGAGATTGCGGGAAGGTTGTGCGCTATCCGCCTGCAACCTGCGGGAAATCTTCCGCGACTGCCTCAGGGACGGTTACCAAGTTCCTCCAATGAGGAGGGCGAGTGAGACAATCACGATAGAGAACGGGGGATGGCAGAGAGCGGTTCACTTTGAGCGCACGACAACCCCACACTCAGGACATCGCAGAAGTCCGGCGAGCGGATAGGCGCAGGCGGGGCACACACCGCGGATCGAGCGGATCGTCGTGCGGAGCCAAGCCCAAACACAACGCGCCGCAGTGAGGAGGAAACAGATGCACGACCCGTAGAACGCCGTATTGACGGCAAATCCGATCGGGATAATGCGGGTTGGAAACATGTTCCGCGGAATCACTCCGTGAGGGTTCGTCACGGCAAGCCACTGATCAAGGCTTCGGGAATCGCGCATGAATCCAGCCGTAAACCAAGGCCAATCGAACCAGTCCACGAATCTCATGTCGGTGCGAACTGTACCTACGAGTGCACCACTCGAAAGCGCGAAGGCAATATCACTGCGTGAAGGGTCATTCGGCAGTTGAAAGATAATCTCGGAGATCATCGATTGCATTGGCCACCCGCGGGGAGTCTCGACGAGATGGGCGGCACAGCGCGGGTCATGGTCAGGTGCGGAGTTCGCGCGGCTCCAGGAGGGGACATCCCAGATTGGACGAGGAAGTTCCGGCGTGCCGGCACTCTCTGCGATCGTCTTGATCATGAAGAGTTGACCATCAGGTCCCATGTACATGCCGATCTCCCAACCTCGGTCACGAACCCAGTCAAGCCGTGGCTCTCCCCCCTTTTCTATCCACCGCTCCGCCTCTGGAAGCCAGATGCCCACTGGTCTTCGCACGGACTCTATCCGTGCATTGCCAAGCGTCGCGAGCACACCACCAGCCAAGCAAACGATGCCGAGAGGGAGCCACCGAGCGAAACCCGCGGACGCATGCCTCACGCCGCGCATCAAGGCTTCCATGGATCTTGCTCAGGAGCGCTTGGCGCAACGCATGTTGGGTCATTGTCAGGAGTGAGCAACGGCGACAATGGACAGACAGCGAGCGGGCAGCCCCCGATCGCTTGGGCCACTGTGGCGCCACCATTGATCGGCTCCGTCGAGGTCCTTTGCCAACCGTGCTCTCGCTGCCACTGCCAGTAGCTTCCCAACGGCGTGCCCGTGATGCAGTTGTACTCAACCACGGATCTGTATCGAATGCGCCAGACCTCGCGCTCATAGTTGCATTGCGTCATGCAGTTCATACGCGGTGTTGGCGGCGCGGGTATCCACGGCCCACAGGTCCAGACCCCCCACGCAGTAGTCGCGGTCACGCGCGAACAACGGATGACGACGAACCCGCAGTCGAACCCAATGTTGATATCGGCCGACGGCGAAGCTGCTTGCACAACACTGTTCGCCAACGCCGTAAGCACACTCGTCCGTGAGCATGGTGCGATTTCAGGATCGCCGTCTGTTTCGATGACGCCTTCAAGCGGATCAATCCACGCCGCTTTCCAACCTGCGTCTTCGAGCATTTCAACGAATGGTCGTGGATCAGCGAGTGCGTCAACCAATGGCGCAATGGGATCGGACTCGAGCACTCCCTTCTTGATCGGTTCGGGCGCACTCACAGCAACCGGCGCGATCACAATTGGCCAGGATTCATCGCTCGAGTCTGGAAGCGAGAGTATGTCTTTCACTGATCGAATCGACTGTGACTGACTTTGCTCGCCCCATGCCGTCGCGACCCAACTCGTCGTGCCATCATCCGCGAGAACCTTGCGATACCAGACCGCCGTGAGATTTTCTCCCACGGGCACAGCTTCACGCAACGCGAGAAACGACTCGACCTCATCGTCAAACATCGTCGGCACGAGTGTCCAACGACGACCCGCTTCGCCAAACGCGATGCGCACGCACGAAACACTGCGTTCGCCGGTGATGGGTGATGGCAACGAAAGCGCTGGTGTGCTGATCGTCAGCGACGCAAGCAATGCAACACACCAAACCACGATCCTCGTGTCTCTCCAACGCGAAGCGCAACGCATCCAATCCAACTTCATCCACGCCATGATACTTCTCCTGCATATCAAATCCACACTCCCAATCTCCACGCACGCGCGCGCGTGAGTCATCAATCAAAGACAATTTACCCCCCCCCGTTGAGCGTGTCAACCGCTCGGCTCGACACGCCTGCGCGCGAGCGTCCTCAGTGCTCGCGCGACACGACACCGACATCGAGTCACGCGGGCCGTCGCTTAGCGAGGGACCTGACGAAGTGCTTTCTCCGCGAGGTGGAGCGCGCGCGATGCGAGAGCGGCGCTTGTCTTCAGGCTCTTCGCGAGTGCCGGCAGCGTGAGTGGCGCCGCTCCATTCCAACCGTAGCGAGCAAGCAGAATGGCGCGGTGTTGCTGCGAGAGCGCCCCGCTCACGGCTCGCCTTCTCCACAGAGGATCAACCTCACAGAGCCACGGAGCCGCGAGGTCTAGAAGCGGCTCCATCGTTGTTCCCTCACTCAACGATTGTTTGGTAGCGGCGCGCCGCGATCGCTGCGCATCGAAGTGTGCGAGCACGAAGTCTGCTTCCAAGCCCACGAGCGATTCAAGTTCCTGCCGTGATGGGTCGTACTGCGCAACGACAGCGACAAGTCGATCGCGGAGGGTGCGCAACAACGCTCGAAGTTCGTCCACGCGTAAATCTTCTGGTTTTCCAGCGTAGAACTGATCGACGCGCGCCGCGCCAATCGTCATCGCATTCGCGAGAAGCGCACGGCGAAGCAGCGCCGCCCAACGCAGGTCCGTCTCGATCTCATCAAGTGTGGTACGCGTCGGCCGTCGTGCACAACCCTGCAACGCGCGCTTGGCGCGCCGAAGAAGCAAATGCATCGCCGCCGCCCGCGCGTCTTGCGATGCCTGTCGAGTCGCTGCATCGCGAACAAATGCACGGCCGCGTCGCACTTGCCGCGCCGACTGCAGGAGCGCCAAGGCATCATCATCCTGAAGAGCGCTCACGAGGCCTTCACGCACACTCGTCGGCGCGAGAATCGTTTCTTCCGCGCCGAAGAGTTCAAATGTAGGAAGTTCGACGAATGCAATCGGTGCCGCTCGCAGCCGAGCCATGCGCTTCTGATCGACGATAGACCGCACGAGCGACTCGCTTCGACCGATGCGGTGCGCGATGCTTGCGATGTCAATGCCTACACGCCACGCTCGTTCCGCAAACTTCCCGGCGCGATCAACCTTCCGCGTTCGCGCCGAAGTGGTGCGCCCAAAGTGGCGCATGAGGAGTAAGCGAACGCCCTCGTGACTTCGCCCGTGCCTCGCGGCGAGCAGTTCCGCAGCAGAGTTGAGCGAGTGCCCCTCGTCCATCAACGCGCTCGCCTGCTCTTGCAACGCTTGCGACTCAGCTCCGCTGAATCTTCGAAAGCGGCTCGCGGCGGCCACACGCGGCGCCTGTTTCGATACGAAGCGCTCGATGTTCTCGCGATAGAGCGCCACGCAGGGCGCACCGTCCATCGCAATCCAATGCGCGCACAAGCCATCATCGCGCAGTCGCTGCACAGTCTTGAAACTCACGGCAAGTTCCCTTGCGACCTGCTCGGGCGTGAGCGCTCCACCTTTGCGCTCACTTCCATCGAGTTTCAACCGCAGGCTCAAGTCGAGCACCACTGCGCCGAGGTCATGCACCAGTTCGCGGCCGAGCGCAGTGCGGTCGCTCGGTCGATCCGGACGAAATCCCGTGATGCGATAGAGCGCAAAGTCAATCGGATACTCGCGCGCGCTCTCCACCGAATCCATTAGTGCTTCCGCCGCGCGCATCTGTCGATCAATCGTCTCGCGCGGCGCAAAAGCGAGCGCGGAGGGCAGCGCCGCAAGTGCGTCGAATCGATAGGAGATCTTTCGTGACACGCAAACATCCTACGAGGGAGTACGCGCTCCGGATTCACGCGGTGAGGGAACGAAGCGAAAGTGGGACCGGATGAAGCGTTGGTTCTACGAGAGTCGCGCGAGCCGTCTGAATGGGCTTCCTCGGAATTCGCGCGTGTAGTCTCGTCAGAAACTCATGCGGGATCAGACCTGAAGCGGCGGCCAGTCTGGGTAGGTGATTCGGGGCATCGTGCAACGGCGTCACGAGTTCGACCTCCGTCCCGGTCCAATCGCGCGTACCAAGCGGATCAAGATCTGTGAGATCAATCGTCAGTTGATCCATGTTGACCGCGCCGACAACCGGCGCATACTTGCGATCCTTCGAACCAATGCAAATCGCAACTTGTTGCGTCGAGGTTGATGCATCGTGCTGCGCGTTCGGTCGAGGCACCGGATACCCATCCGCATATCCGATGGGTAAGAGCGCGATTGTGGAATCTCGCCGCGCAACAAAAAGCGATCCATATCCAACCGCCGCACCCTCTGGGATGCGTTTGGTCTGCACGATGGTTGTCGACCAGCGCACGACTGGCCGGAGCTCGGCTCGCGCGAGAAGCGGATCGACCGCTTCTAACTCTTCCGATCCATAGCCAAGCCACGCGAGTCCGAACCGAACCATGTCGAAGTGATAGTCCCGATGGCGCAAGAGTGCATAGGTACTCGCAACATGCAAGAGGCAATCCTTAGGAATGCGCTCCGACTCGTGCGCGACGAATGCGCGAAACACCTCCAATTGCACACGGGTCTTCGTGTCGGATTGTCGCGAGTTTGCGAAGTGCGTGAAGATGCCCTTGAGCCGAAGGCTCGTCGTCGAGCTCAGGGTACGGAGGAGCGCTGCGGCAACTTCAGGACGCGCGCCGCCACGGGACATTCCCGTATCGAGTTCAAGGTGCACGCCGAGAACGACACCGAGTGAGTGCGCGGCAAGCTCAAGTTCGGAAAGTTGAGCCGCGTCGTGCACGACGAAGTGCAACATGCCGCGCTTCGCGTGCCGCGAGAGTTCATCACTCTGCTCAATGACTCGCACTGGCATCAACACGAGCAGGTCGATGTCCTGAACACCCGCGGCCAGAATCTCTTCCGCTTGTTTCGCGCTATAGACCGCGAGCATGCCGGCACCGCTCTTCACGAGGATCGGCGCGAGATGCTTCGCTCCAAGCCCATACGCATCCGCCTTCACAATCGGACAGAGCACGCAAGCACTGCCAACGATACGCCTCAGCACACGCATGTTGTGCGCAACGGCAGAGGTGTCGAATTCGAGAAGGCTCGTGTCCTGCATGAATCCTGCGATGGTTCGAGCGAGGCTCCGAACCGCAAAAAGTCGCCGCGGCGAGAGGGAAGAACGGCTTTCAGGAAACGCGGCAATCGTATTTGTATCGTGCGGCGCACTGCCATACCATCGCGGTTCGATGGATTCTCCTCACAAGCCGACGCATAACCCTGCCCCTCAACCGACCGATGCGGAGCGTCAGGCGGTTCGAGCAGGTCGCGACGCGGAGATCTTCGCGGTCGATCGAACCTTCGCCGACCTCCAACTGAAACCGAAACTCCTCGAAGGCATCACGGGTCGGGGCTTCGTGCACCCAACCAAGATTCAAGCGTCGCTGATCCCGGCCGCCCTCGCCGGTCGGGATGTCCTCGGACAGGCCAAGACTGGAACGGGCAAGACTGCTGCGTTCGGTCTCCCCTTGCTTCACATGCTCGATCCGACCAGCGCGTTCTCCGCGCTCGTCCTCGTGCCAACTCGCGAACTTGCTGTCCAAGTCGCGAAGGAGTTGCAGGAGCTTGGCAGCTTCGCGAATGTTCGCACTGTCGCCGTGTACGGCGGCCAAGAGATTCGAAAGCAAGTCACGCTGCTTGACAAGCAGCCACCAATCGTCGTCGGGACACCCGGACGCGTTATGGATTTGCACGCGCGTGGCCTCCTCCCGTACGACAAGCTTCGCTTTGCGATTCTCGACGAAGTCGATCGCATGCTCGACATCGGGTTCCGCGATGACATTCGCAAGATTCTTGGATCGATCAAGGTCCACCCGCAGACGATCTTTGTCTCTGCCACCATTTCGCCGGAGATCGAGAAGCTCGCACGGTCCTACATGAAGGACCCAGAGAAGATCATCTCCTTCGAGAAGTCACTCACCGTCAGTCAAGTCAAGCAGAGTTACATCTCGGTTGAGGGATGGGATAAGCGAAAGTTGCTCCTTCATCTGCTCACGCATGAAGAGCCCGAAGTGACCATCGTCTTCTGCCGGACCAAGCGCACCGTCGATGATGTGACGGAGTTTCTCATCAAGCACAAGATCGACGCGCACGCGATGCATGGCGACCTGCAGCAGCGTCGCCGTGACAAAGTCATGACGGAACTTCGCTCGGGCGGACTCTCTGTGCTCGTCGCGAGCGACTTGGCAGCACGCGGGCTCGATGTCGACGACATCTCGCATGTCATCAATTACGATGTTCCCGAAGATCCCGAGGTCTATGTGCATCGCATCGGACGCACCGCGCGCGCTGGTCGCGAGGGAATCGCGTGGATGTTTGTGACGAGCGAACAGGGCGACCTGCTGACGGGCATCGAGATGCTCACGAATGTCGAGATTCCGAGGATTGAGTATCCCGACTTTAAGCCAGGACCCGTTCCAAGCGAAGTTCGCGCTCGACGCGAGCGGGAGCAAGAACAACGAGCGGCCGCGCAGGAAACGCGTAATCGCATGCAGCCGGCCAAAGTCGAAGAGCCTGCGAATACTGCCTTGTATCCCGATGGTTTGGTGCCGGTCGCGCAACCCAACAAGCGCATCGGCGGGCGCGTGCGAACGAATCGCCGCTGACGCGAAGAGAGGTGCGCGATGCTCGAGCGAAAGGTCATCCGAACGCACGAAGAGGTCAGCGATGCGCTCGCCAAAGGTCGCGCAGTCGTCGCGCTTGAAACTGCTGCGGTCACGCATGGGCTCCCGCGCTCCCCTCTCGGCCAATCGCCGCTTGCTCTTGACGATGCACGATTTGATGCGACTGTGCGCAGCGCCTTTGACCCAACGATGGCGGTCAATCGGGCACTCGCTCACGCATCCGCGGCTGCGGTTCGCAGCACGGGCGCGATTCCTGCTGTGGTCGGCATGCTTCGCGGCGAACTCGTGATTGGTATGACGAGCGCAGAACTCGACGAACTCGCTGAAGCAAAGCCTGTGACGAAAGTCAGCCTTCGCGACATCAGCGATCTCGCGGTTCGCCGAGCGCATGGCGGGACAACCGTCGCGGCGACGCTGTTTGCTTGCGCGCACGCAAATCCGCAGCCCATTCGCTACTTCGCAACGGGCGGGATCGGCGGCGTCCATCGGGGTTGGAACACAACGCCGGATATCTCCGCGGATCTCATGCAGCTTGCGCGCACTGGCGTGGCAGTCGTCTGCGCGGGCGCGAAGTCGATTCTCGATCTCGATGCGACGCTCGAAGCACTTGATTCGCTGAGCGTGCCCGTCGTTGGTCTCAACACAGAGTTTTTCCCTCGGTTTCTCTGCGAGGGCGCGCCGCCGTTAGGCGTGAGTGCGGTTGCAAAGTCGACCGACGCAGCCGCTGAACTTGCCGCGATCCATTTTCAACTTCGGCCTCACGCAGGAATGCTCATCTGCGCTCCGCCACCCGCTGCGCTTGCGCTCCCCCTTGCGGAAATGGAGGAAGCGATTCAGACAGGTCTTCGGCGAGCAGCAGACCAAGGAGCACGAGGTCCGGAGGTCACGCCAGTGCTGCTCCAAGCAGTCGCGGAAGCAACCCACGGCCGGAGTTTGGAGGCCAATCTTGCGGTACTCCTTCAAAATGCCCTGCTTGCCGGTCAAATCGCCGTTGCTGGTTTGTCGGGAAGTCAAACTTGACTTTGCCGCGAGTTCCTGTTCAACTTCGTGTGTCGCTTGAGGGCGACGCCCTCGCAGTTGACGCTGCGAAGATGCACCAAACGCCTGGCCGATACCGATTCGATTGAGGAGCGCTCTGTAGTTGTTGCGCGCGCTCCCGGATACGGCAAGGCAGGCCCCCGATCCAACGGTCGGAAACTTCGGAATGAATGCATGGACATGCAGGACTTGAGCCCCGACCTCGGTGGGGCGAACGCGGAGCAATCCACTCTCGCTTCGTCACAAGATGACACGACCTCACCCAAAGCTTCGCGAAAGCCGCGGAGTCGGCGTGCCAAAGCAGCGGCGGAACCCGCCGTTGCCGCACCGCCTGTACCCATCCCAGTGAAGGCCGCACCACCGAGCCCTCCGCCTGAAGCTGCCGCGCCGCAGAGCGACACCGCTCACGACGGAAATGGTGATGCGGAACACGGAACGAGCTCCGAGGCAGGTCAGGGCGAGCCGCGCCGCCGAAGACGAAGGCGACGAAGGCGACGACGCGGAAATGGCGGAGGCGGTGGGCCAAACGCGGAGGGGCCAAACGCTGAGGGACAAGCCGGCGCAACAGAAGCGAACTCGCCGAGTGATTCGCAAGATCCAAATGCGACCGTTCCTCGCGAAACGCAACAGCAGCACGCGCACCAGAAGCATGCGCATCATCGCGATCACGGTCGCGGTCGAAACCGCTCGCGGCATCAACAGCAGCAACACCAACCATCAGCGAACAGTGACACCGCGCAAGAGAGCGCGGGCGTCGAGGAATTGGCCGATCCAGAGGCACCCGCGTTTGAACGAACAGGCGTGCTTGAAATCCTGCCCAATGGCGAAGGACGCATTCGGCAGTTCAAGGATGGCCTCGTCGCAACGGATGAGGACCCCGTTGTTCCGCGCGCCTTGTTCGAATCAAACGCACTTCGCAGCGCGCAGTCCGTCGTAGTTGAGTGCCGGATGCGGATGCAAGTTCGCCGAAGACACGGCGGCGCGCGCATGCCTCGCGCCACCGCGGAGCGCGTGATCTCGATTGAAGGCCTTGAACCCGCCATCTATGGAGCCCGCAAGCCGTTTGCGGAGTTGACCGCGCTTGATCCGCAACCGCGCCTCACGCTTGAACACCGCGGTTGCCCCGCCGCGTGTCGCTTGATCGATCTGTTCTGTCCTGTTGGGTATGGCACGCGCGGCCTCATCGTTGCGCCGCCGAAAGCAGGCAAGACGATCCTGCTTCAAAATCTTGCGTTTGGGATCAAGCACAATCACCCGGAAGTGGAACTCATCGCCCTCTTGATCGATGAGCGACCGGAGGAAGTGACAGATTTCAAGCGAAATGTTCCTGCACATGTCATCGCGAGTTCGAACGATCAAGATATCGATCGGCATCTCGCACTGGGCATTCTTGCGATCGAGCGCGCAAAGCGACTCGTCGAAGCTGGGAAAGATGTCGTGGTGTTGCTCGACTCCCTCACCCGACTTGGTCGCGCGTTCAACAACAGTCGCAAGTACGGCAGCAGTGGTCGCACGATGTCTGGCGGCCTTGATTCTCGCGCGCTCGAAGTACCCAAGCAACTCTTCGGCGCAGCACGCAAGTGTGAGGAAGGTGGTTCGCTCACGATCATTGCCACTTGCCTCGTGGATACTGGTTCACGCGCGGATCAGATCATCTTCGAAGAGTTCAAGGGCACGGGCAACATGGAGTTGATTCTCGATCGGACGATCTCCGAGAAGCGAATCTTCCCAGCCATCAACCTCGCAGCAAGCGGTACACGCAAAGAGCACCTTCTCATGGGCGAGAACGAGCTCAAGACTGTGACGGCGTTGCGGCGGCGATTACTGTCTGCTCCACCAGCGATGCAGATCGAACAACTCCTCGGCGCGATCAAGCGATACGAGTCCAACGAAGTGATGGTTGGCAGCGCGTGATACAACCGCCCGCCGCGCATGCGGAGGGAAGTGTGGAAGTTTGAATCTCGAATCAACCGCGAGCGAGTGAAAGCGCAGGTGCGGGAGCCGGAGTCGGCATCCGCTTGCCCTCGAGCATCTGCGCGCCAGTTGCAGCCACCGTCTCAACTGCCGCTGCACTGTGCGATCTCTCGATGCATGCACCGAGTGCGTTGAGCGTCGACTCCAAACGGTGATATCCACGGTCGAGATAGTCGATGCGCGAAATCGTCGTGACGCCTTCCGCTGCGAGCCCGGCTAACACAAGACTCGCGCTCGCGCGCAGATCGCTTGCCATCACAGGCGCGCCCTTCAACTGCGTTCCACCACTCACCACCACGGTTGGGCCAAATCGTTGCAGATTCGCGCCCATGCGCGTGAGTTCGGCGACATGAAGGAAGCGCTCAGCGTAGATCTTCTCGGTAATGACCGAGTTTCCGTGTGCAAAGCAAAGGAGCGTCATGAACTGCGCTTGCAGGTCGGTGGGGAATCCAGGGTGTGGTTGCGTGGTGATCTGGGTGGGCTTCAAGAGCCGCGTACTCGTCACCCGCACCGTGGCATGCATCGTGTCTTGATATGGATCGAGCTGCTCAACGATGACGCCGATATGTTGAAAACGATCGATGACGGCGAGCATGCAGTCGATCGGGAAATCATCAATGATGACATCGCCATTCGTCACTGCCGCGGCGACCGCGTATGTTCCCGCGACGATGCGATCGGGCATGACGGTGTACTCCGCGCCGCCGAGCGATTCAACGCCTTCAATCACGATGCGCGCGCTCCCCGCGCCGCGAATCTTGGCCCCCATCTTGATGAGCATGTTGGCGAGATCAACGACCTCAGGCTCGCATGCGGCACACTCGATGATGGTGGTGCCCTTCGCGAGCGTCGCCGCGCACATCACATTCGCGGTTCCCAACACCGTCGAACCATTTGGGCCGCCGAGGAAGATCGTTGCGCCCTTCAGTTGTGGCGCCGTCACGGACATGTCGCCGCTCTCAAGGGCGATCGACGCACCGAGGGCTTGCATTCCTCGAAGATGAAGATCGATCGGTCGCTCGCCAAACGCGCAGCCGCCTGGCATCGCGATCACTGCTCGTCGACGCCGCGCAAGCATGGGTCCGAGGACGCTGATCGAGGCGCGCATCGTGCTCACGATTTCGTAGCGCGTGTGGACTTGGTTTTCATCGACCGACTGCAATCGCACCGTGCCGCTCTCGCCGGTGACTTCAACACCAAGTTCTCGCAAGAGCGAGAGCATGTTCTGAATGTCGGTGAGCGCCGGGACATTGTGGAGCGTGATGGGCTGATCGGTCAGCAGGACAGCCGCAAGAAGCGGCAACGCCGCATTCTTGGAGCCATCAACTCGAACGCGACCCGCTAAACGCCTGCCACCCTGGATACGGAAATAGTCCATTGCGCCGTGACTCTCGATTACGGTTTCTCTACATCCTTGCGGAGACCTCGCGGCTGAACGACCAGACGCGAGAGATCGATTCTTCGGCGTTTCTCTCGTAACCGCTGCAGACGGAACGCACGCCTCGCTCTCGGCGGCGCGGCTCGCACCGCCCGCATAACTCAACCACTTCTCAATGCCGCCTCGGCAGATCCCTCTGCGTTGGCGCGGATCGAATCGTACTTTGAACTGTGGTCATTGGGATCTGAAGTCTGGGGGCATTGCTGAAGGAGTTTGAAATGAATCGGAAATGGAATTCGATACTCGTCAAGAAGGCTCGCCCTCAACGCACCGCGATCGCCATCGCCGCGGCTGGACTCAGTGCCGTGTGCTTGTTTTCCGTCTCGACGCCTAACGCGGCCATCGCGTCACCCGACCCAACGCCGCCAGCCCCACCCTCCTCGATCTCCCTCACCGGTGTGGTGCGCGATTTCAAGGAGCGGACGGTTCAGAACGGTCACCCGGACTTCGAAATCACGCCAACGCACGGCTTCGGTCACTACTGTGGCGCGATCTCAGCTGATCTCGGATCGGATCGAAAACCAGTCTTCATTGGCGGCGGATTCAAGGTCAAGGCGGGCAGCACCTACGAGTGGCGCAATAGCGCCGGAAAGAACATCTGCTGGAGACTTTATGACCCTGCGCGCGGTGACCTGATCGGCAAGAAGGACGGCACTTACATCGATAACGGAGGCATCACGAGTGCCACGAGTTTCGGAAAATGGTTCAACGACGAACCCGGGACGAATCTCTCGTCCCCACTGACCCTCGTGCTCAACCGCACGGCGGATGGCTCCTATGTCTTCGACTCCACGATCGACCCTCAGTGCGTCGCCGTAGGCGGGTTCTTCCCCATCGAGGGTCAACTCTTCGGAAATCCAGGCGGGTCTCCCAACCGGAACTTCCACTTCACCTATGAGTTGCACACGGAGTTCACCTACGACAGCGACGGCTCGCAGATCTTCATCTTCCGCGGCGATGATGATGTTTGGGTGTATGTGAATGACCGCCTGGTCATCGACCTCGGCGGCGTCCACGGGGCAGTCGAGCAGCGCGTCGAGCTCAATCGGCTCGGCCTGACGGACGGGGAAACCTACAAGCTCGACTTCTTCTTCGCCGAGCGCCACCGCACGCAATCGAACTTCCGCATTCAGACGAATCTCCAGTTGCACACTGCGGAGATCCCGTCGGTCACGAGCGCCTTCGACTGATCGAACGGGCGGGTTTCCCGCCACCGCCCACTCGGCCCCTCGCCCACTCCGTGCCTCCTTTTGGCTTCGACGCGGGCGAGTACGGCTCACACTCGCTCGCACGCCTCCTCCTGAACCGAGGATTCGTGCGAGCGATTTGCTTGTTACATTCGTCGACATGTCCGAGTCGGAGAGCATCGTCGACCTCGCGTCCCCGCACTTACCTGAAGTGCGAATGCATGTGGTCATGCCCACCGCGCCAGTCACGGGGAAGATCGCATCGACGACAAGTTGCATGCGCGGGAAGAGCGCATCCTTCGTCAGGCATGTTGATATCGACATCACCGGGACTGCCCTCGAAGGCGTGTTCCGGGCGGGGCAGAGTTTCGGCGTCATTCCTGATGGCACCGACGCTCACGGCAAACCGCATAAGGTCCGCCTTTATTCCATCGCGAGCCCGAGTTGGGGCGAAGACGGCTTCGGTCGCATCATCGCAACGACACCCAAGCGGCTCCTCGCCGAGCGTGAACCACAGCACGCCAAAGACGATCCGAATGATCACAGCCTGTTCGTCGGAGTCTGCTCCAATTGGCTCTGTGATCGCCGGGAAGGCGATCCGATTTTGGTGAGTGGTCCCAACGGAAAGCGTTTCGTGCTTCCGACCGAACCTGATGCGCACGACTATCTCTTTCTTGCGACCGGAACTGGCATCGCACCCTTTCGCGGTTTCCTGATGGAGCTGCTCGAGGGTCCACCGGCAGGTTCACCCGCGGCGAAGCACTGGAAGCGATGCACGAGCCGCATCGATCTCATCATGGGTGTGGCGTACACCAATGATCTGCTCTACGACGCGTGGATCCGCGACCTCGCCAAGAAGCATCCAAACTTCACCTACCACACGGCCGTTTCACGAGAGACACGCAGTGATGGAGGCAAGGGTGAGTATGTGCATCAATTCCTCGAGCGAAGGCTGCGAACGGATGCCGAGCTCGCGCTCCGACTTCGAAGTGACCGGATGCTCATCTACGCGTGTGGGCTAGCGGGCATGCAACTCGGCGTGTTTCAACTCTTGAACACGCAGGGCATGCATGGCTTCACAAAGGTTGCAGACGAACTTGCGGGCGTGCCTTGCGCAGAGTGGACGACGGAGCAGATCAAACGCCGCGTCAGACCAACCCACCGCTGCATGCTTGAGGTGTACTGACCTTCTGGCGATGGTGACGCCGTCAAAGCGCCCCGCTCTGCGCGAGCGAGCCGCAGCCGACACCGCCAATCGCGATGTCACGCGGGATTCGCGCGTATCAGCCTCCGCCGGGGCCACTAGCCCCAGGCTTCGTCATCGCGGTCGCATCGAGCAATCGATCAAGGGTTCTGTGATCGACGAGGCCGGTTCGAGTGCAGTACTCGCGCACAGTCTCGCCTGACTTGAAGGCTTCTTTCGCGACTTTTGCGGCGGCGTCATAGCCGATGACGGGCGCGAGTGAAGTGCACATCATGAGACTCTTCTCCACTGTTGCTGCTGCAGCGGCGTTGAGTTCGAGACCAGCGACGCACTTTTCATCGAACATGCGACTCGCGTTGGCAAGCAGCTCGATCGACTCGAGGAGCCGCTCGGAAATCAACGGCATCGTGACGTTGAGTTCAAGCATCGACCCCACGCCCCCGAGCGCGGCGCAACTGATGGTCGCATCATTTCCTAGCACCTGGCAGGAAACCATGATCACGCTCTCGCAGATCACTGGATTGACTTTCCCTGGCATGATCGATGACCCAGGCTGGGTTGCAGGCAACGCAAGTTCGCCAAACCCGCAACGAGGTCCGGAGCCGAGCAGTCGAAGATCGCTTGCGATCTTCGACAGACTCACAGCGATGGTCTTCAACTGTCCGTGCGCTTCAACCACGCAGTCGCGCGTTGCTTGCGCCTCAAAGTGATTCCTTGCTTCGACAAACTTGACGCCCGTTGCTTCATGCAACAGCGCGCACACGCTCTTGGCGAACTTCGGATTCGCGTTGATGCCTGTCCCAACGGCGGTCCCGCCAATCGGCAGATTCCCCGCGAGTGCCTGCACCGCCATCCGCGCGCGTTCAATCCCGTACTCGACTGCTGCGGCGTAGCCAGAAAACTCTTGACCAACTCGAATCGGCGTCGCATCCATGAGATGGGTTCGCCCGATTTTCACGACCTTGTCCCACGCCTTTTCCTTCGCGCGCAACGCCTTGGCCAACTGCGTCAGCGCGGGAATGAGTTCTTCCACGATTGCGATCGCGCCCGCGATCTGCATCGAACTTGGGAAAGTGTCGTTCGAGCTCTGACCGTAGTTCACATGATCATTGGGATGCACTGGATCCTTCGATCCAATCGCCTTCCCAGCACGCCGACTCGCGACATTCGCGATCACTTCATTCACATTCATGTTCGTGCTCGTGCCCGAACCTGTCTGAAACACATCGATCGGGAAGTGCCGCATGAACGCGTGTTGTGTGCCCTGCTGACTCGGATCAGCGAACTCCGCGAGAATCTCGTTGCACGCTCCGATGATCGCCTTCGCCTTGGACGCCTCGATCCCACCGAGTTTGGCATTCGCCTCTGCCGCACATCGTTTCAGCAGGACATGCGCCTCGATCTGCATTTGCGGAACAGTCCGGAACGACACCGGGAAGTTCAGCACCGCGCGTTGCGTTGTCGCGCCGTGCAAGAGGGACGCATCCACGCGCATTTCCCCCATCGAGTCCGCTTCGACTCGAATCCCTACCTCGTTGGCAGACGGTGCGGGCAACTTGGCGACAGACTTCTTGGATGGTGTTTTTGTGGGCATGGAAACTCGCATTGGACGGTGGAGCGCGGATGATATGCGCCATGCATGCAGCCGGGACAATTTCAGGTTCTTGCGAAGAAGTTGTCTCCATCCAATGGCTTGGAGCTACCCTGTAGCTTGTCCCTGCGCCCCGTTCTTGAGGTATTGATTCGTGGCTGAAAGTACTCGTGGAGAACAGCACGCGCGCCGCGCCCGCGACTTTCTGCGGCAAGGTCGCTTCGTTGAAGCGGAACGAGAGTTTCGCCGTGCGATAGCGAGTAATCCCGGTCGAGCAGATTGGCTTTTCAATCTCGGGTGGACGCTCGAAGCAAGCGGACGACACGAAGACGCGCTCGCTGCATATGCGCGAGCGGCCGCTGGCGCGCCGAAGGAGCGCGACCCGCAACTCGCCATGGGGTTACTGCTGGCGCGCATGCATCGGCACGCAGAAGCGATCAAACCGCTCGAAGCAGCGATGAGCAAGGATCCGAAATGCGAGACCGCGTGTGCGATGCTCATTCGTTCCCATGCGCAACTCGGCGAACACGACGCCGCTGAAGTGGCGTACTTCCTCGGACTGCAAACGCTCGATCACGCAGCGACATGTCATCTTGAAATGGCGCGCAGTTTGGTGACGCGCAAGGACGCCGTGCGCGCCGAGCAATGTTTCCGCAAGGCGCTCATTGAGGGACCGTCGATTCCTGGCATTCGTGCTGAACTTGCTCGGGTGCTCGTGGTTGTCGGTCGCACGCAAGATGCGTCCGCGCTTCTGCATGACGAACTCAACCGCGGACCAACGCCGCCTGCACTCGGACACGAGATTGCCCTGCTCATGTCGCAAATGGATCGCGCGCGCGAGGCGCTCGACCTCCTGGAGCATGTCATTCGAGCAGAGCCCCGACACGCGCTTGCGCATTTGCTCGCCGCACGATTGTGTCGTCGACAAGGACATTTCCAGAAGGCAGCCCACCACCTCGCCGCCGTGCGTCGACTCGCAAGCGGCGTTCCAACAGCTGCGCTTGAAGGCGCGCTCCACCTCATTCGGCGCGGTTCGATCGCGCAAGCACGCCTTGCGCTCGAAGAAGAGCTTTCTCGGCACGGACTCCCAGCCGAGCGGCTCGGCGCGAAGGAGCTCCTCATTGCGTTGCTCGACACGGGAAGTGCTCCGCGCGCGCTCGCGCTCTTGCGTGGCCGTTTCGGACTCGCGCAACTCGATGTGGATTGGCTCCGACTCTCTGCGCGCGCGGCCTTCGCGTCTGGCCACTTCGCGCTTGGAGGCGGCCTCGCTCGGAGAATCCTCGCGGTCGATCCCTCCGATGCTGCGAGCTACTCCAACCTCGCGCAAGCAGCGATGGACCGAGGGGCGCTTCGCGTCGCCCGCGCGTGGCTCACCCGCGGCTTGGCGCGGTGCCCGCAAGACGCTGGGCTGCGTCATCTTCTCATCGCATGGCGGTGGAAAATCAGCGTCGGCGGCTGGTGGTCCATGTTGCGAGGAAAACGCCCGCGCCGCGTAGTGTTTGCGACGCGCCACAGTGCAGCCGCGCCCGCGGAGTCGCAAAGCGCGTGAGTTCGAAAAACAACAACGCCGCACGGGTGTGAGCGGCGTCGTTGAAAAACTGTGTGTTCTGCTTGAGGTCGCGGCGCTTCGCCGGCGACGCTTCGCTTAGACGGTCGCGCTCGTGTACGGCAGGAGCGACATGAAGCGCGCGCGCTTGATTGCTTGCGCGAGTGCAGCTTGCTCTTGAGCGGAAGCTCCAGTTCGCTTGCGCGAATAGATCTTGCCGTTGGGGGTCATCATGCGGCGCAGTTCATCGACTTGGCGGTAATCGACATACCGACGCTCGCCGACGCCGACCTTCAACTTCATCTTGGGTGCGGGCGTGAATGTGTTGGTTGGGTCGTTGTAACCTGAAGACGCGTTGCTCATCAAAAATTCCTTGCTTGGGTTCTCGCGCCGTAGGGGGCGGAACCACCGCTCAGTCCAACTGCTACCAGTCTCGGATGCGATCGCATACCGCGGTCGGGAGGCGACGCAGCCCTCCACCATGGAGAGCGACGGGTCGAAGAGTCTAGCAGATTCTCGCGCCTAAGCCACCACCGCGGACCTGAAAGTCGCGCGAGAAGTGCATTCCTTCCCTCAGAACGGGGACTTCGAGGCGCATTATCGAATTCCGGTGCTAGATTCGAGGTGGAAAGCGAGTCTGAAGCCTGTGCCTGCTCAGAGTCTCAACCCGGGCGAGATTTTTCGCCGCTTTACCTGCGCCGTCGTCCTCACCGATGTGAAAACGACCGCAGGCGATGCTCTTTTGGAAAGCATCAGGCGTTCGGAATTGCAGACAGAGTTCCTCACCCACCCTCTCTCGGCATGGGCCTCGCTCCTCCGCCTCGAGATGCTTGGCGCGGACACCGAACACGGAACTGCTCGGCGAACCGCCCTCTTCGTTCTCGATCGCGATGGCTGGGACGACCTCTCCCTCCTTTTCACCCGAATCCGCGGACTGCTTCCGGATGTGTCGATTTGGATCATCGCTGACGCGCTCGCGATCGAGGTCTACTCAGGTGTGACGCACCATGCCGGACTCGGCGCGCCAATCGAGATCGCGACTCCGAACCAGTCGAGCGGAAACGCGCCTGCGCTTCGAATCGTTGGGAACGAAGTCGAAGAGGCGCCGATCGCGGCTCCATTGGGAGTCGAACTCCTTGAAGACGGCGACTCGCCCGAACCGGACCCGGATGCCGTCGCGACGAACGCAGTCAGCAGCGAAGAACTGGCGATGCTGCTCGAACTCTTCGATGAAGACACGCCCAACGCGGACGATCCCAAGCGTGCGCCACGGAACGACGGCAATCGCTCCCCCCCACCGCACCGGCCAGAGAGGGGGAAGCCATGAGTCCGCGCTCAAGCCGACCCGTTCCAACACGAACGCATACTAGAGATGAGCGGAGCGCTGTGGCGCTTGTGCTCGTAGTCGAAGGCGGAATGCATCCGCGCGTCATGCAGTTGCTGAAAGATGCTGCGGGCATTCGCGTCGAGCCGACGACCGATCTCTACACCGCCCTTGCGAGCAGCGCGACGCACCTCAGCGATGACCCAGTGCGCGCGATTTTCGTGCACCCCAACGCAGACGGATTTGACCTCGCGGCAGTCCCCGAGTCAGTTCGCCGCGTTGATCCGTCCATCGACACCGTGCTTGTTGCCGATCGCGCGTCCGCGGATGCGGTCGCGAAGGCGCTTGAGTTGGGGTTTGAAGCGGTGCTCTTGCCCCCTTTCGACGGCACTCGCGTCAGTGAAGTCTTGAGTGCGCTCGGCCTTGGCTATCGCGGTGCGCACGAGCATTCCGCTTTGCACGGCGCATCCCATGATGCTGGCGGACAGAGAGTGGTTGAGCTTGCGATTGAGCACGCTCGTGAAGTCGCGCGTGATCGGGATGATGCCTCTGCGCTTGGACTTGATGAGGCGACAGCTCGCGTGATCTCACTCACGGATCCAGTGGTGTCGGGAACGCGCGGGAAAGCACCTGCAGCGTCAAGTTCGCCGGCCGCAGCCGCGAGCCCTGAGGAATCGAACGCGCTCGCTGATGTGCTTGCCACCGGCCGCACGTCGTCGACTTCCCGAAAGCCACCGAAGGATGTCGCCTCCCCGCCACCAGAACCCGCACGCGCTCTCGGCGATGTCGATCTCGTGCGCGCGATTCGGCAGGGCAACGATGTCGTCTCGCGTGCCATCGCGATCATCCAGCAGCACACCGGAAGTGAAGACATTCGATTTGCAGCCCCTTCTCGAGGCGACACACCGACACCGCCGCGAAGTGAACGCGGCGCCCGAAGCGCGCGGGTTGGTGTGGACCATATCGTCTTTGGAGAGCTTCTTTCCTCGACACTCAGTGAGGCCGCGCTCAACGGGTGGGCAGCGTGGCTTTCCGAGTGGCTGCTCCTTGAGAGCGAACACAGCGAGCTCGATCGACTCGCGTTCACCGATCAACTCACGGGCGCTGGCAATCGGCGAGCGTTTGAGCGCATCGCGGTCGCTGAACTGCAACAAGCACGCGCAGAGCGAAGACAAATCAGTCTCGTCGCCTTCGATGTCGATGACCTCAAGCTCTACAACGATCGCTTTGGGCATGATGCGGGCGACGCGGTCTTGCGCGAAACCGTCGAAGTCGTCCGCGCCTGCATTCGGCGTGGCGATCACATCTTCAGAATCGGCGGCGACGAATTCGTCGTCCTCTTCTGTGACCCATCGGGGCCTCGTGCAGGCGGCGCAGCGAGCCCTGACTCCGTCGAAGCGGTGTTCCGCCGATTCCAAGATGCCGTGCGTGAGATGCGACTTCCACAGATTGGCGCGAGCGGGCCTGGCACAGTCACCATTTCCGCCGGGCTCGCGACCTATCCGTGGGACGGGAGTGATCTCAAGTCGCTCTTGCAACACGCCGATCAACTTGCACTGCAGTCCAAGCGAAGCGGCAAGAACGCGCTCACGCTTGGGCCCGCTGCAGGCGAAAACTCGGCGTAATCGCCACGCGCCTGTCATTGCCGACGAAGCTGCAAAAGTCTCAATCTTTAGTGTGGTTTTCATCGCGCGTAGCCGATGCCATGGGTCCCTCCTTCTCCCATGGAAGCACGCACGATCATTCTGTCCGATTTGCATCTCGGACGCCCCGACGGCGCTGCAAGCGCGGCCTCCTTCGCGAGCATCGCTCAAGCGTGTGACCGCCTCATCATCAATGGCGATTGCGCAGAACTGCATCATGAACGCTACCGCGCACTCGCGGCGCTCGAACTCGAACGACTGCGCGATGTTTGCCTCGTGCGAGGAACGAAGCTCGAACTCCTTTCTGGCAACCACGACCCACTGCTTGGTCCTCGCATCTTGACGCTTGCGAACGAGCGTGTACTCGTCACGCACGGCGATGCGTTCCATCCCGCCCTCGCGCCGTGGAGCCGCGCCGCGAAGGTCATGCGCGCCGCGTTTCTCGAGGCATTCGAGCGTGAACGACTTCGGCTTGGAGATCGTGAAGCGCGGTTTGTCGCCGCGCAAGCTGCGGCGGAAGCAGAGTGGAAGTTCGAAGGCGCGGGCGCGTCACACTCGACGATCTTGCGATTGATGTTGCGCCCGCTCGCGGTACTGCGCATGCTGCACTACTGGTCACGCTTCAATGCACTCGCGAGCGACTTTGCCGACGAATACCTCCCGCACGCACAAATCGTGGTCGTGGGGCATAGCCATCGCGCTGGCGTTTCCATGGTTCGCGGCCGGACCATCGTCAACACAGGCGCGTACTCGTTTCCTGGAGTTCCGCACGCGCTGGTGCTCGATGGCGAGCAATGTTCCCTCCATCGACTTCGCCTCGTTCGCTTCCGCTACACGCTTGCGGAAGTTCCGTCCGCGCGTTGGCAACTCGCATCGCCCGCGTGCGCCTCTCCGTATGGTCGTCCAATCGCTGAGGAAATGAACCGCCCAGCGTCGCAGAGCTGATCCATTGAGACACCCGTGGCGTAACCGAGTCGGTGGATGAGATCGATGAGTTGCTCCGTGGCGACATTGCCAGACGCGCCGGGCGCATAGGGACATCCGCCGAGACCAGCCACGCTTCCGTCAAACTTCCGCACGCCCAACGCGAGCGCTTGTGCCGCGCAATCGAGTGCCCGACCGTTCGTGTTATGCAAGTGGAGGACGCTCGCCTGTGGCGTCAACGTGTCTGCGATGCCCTCGTAGAGTTGCGTAATCTCAGCGGGCGTTGCGACACCGATCGTGTCTCCGAGATCGATCTCGTCGACGCCGAGGTCAAGAAGCATCCGCGTGACCGAGCGCACGGCGCTCGCGTGCACCTTTCCCTCAAACGGGCATGCGACGGCGCAGCTCACATAGCCACGAACGCGAACGCCCGCTGCCTTCGCGTCTCGAACAACGGGGGAAAAACGCGCGACGCTCTCCGCAATCGTCGCGTTGATGTTTCGCTTCGTGAAGCTCTCGCTCGCCGCAGTGAAAATCGCGATCGCATCCACTCCAACAGCGAGTGCGCGCGCGAGGCCCTGTTCGTTTGGAACGAGCGCGCTGTACGACACACCTGCCTGACGCTTGATCGCTCGAAGCAGCGCTTCGGCGTCAGCGAGTTGCGGCACCCACTTTGGGCTCACGAAACTCGTCACCTCTATCGATGTCAAACCGGACTGCGCGAGCGATTCGACGAAGTGAATCTTGGTTTCAAGACTCACAATCGTCTTCTCATTCTGAAGTCCATCCCTCGGACCAACTTCGGTGAGCGAGACAAACGCACGCGGCACCGTCATCAGGCGTCCCCTCCAGTAATTTTTTGTCGGCGTTCCCGTTCCACCTGCGCTCGTTCTTCTTTGCGTGCATGCCGAAGAAGCACGATGACGATCGCCACGACCGCAAGCGACACCAGTGCTCCAAACGCAAACAGCAAGAGTTCCGCGCCATGGACGCCAAAGACTGGATCGAATTCTTCCGGTTCCATCCGAGGAGGATTCATGACGCGGCCCCTCCGAAGAACTGAAGCGCCTGCACCTGCGCGCGCACGACCTCGCCTTCTGCCTCGACAAAAACCATCGTGCCAGTCGCACTCGAGTGACTTCGAATCATCGCGAATGCCACGGACGCCGCTCCTAACATCGGCGCAACGCTGCTTGAGGTCACGGTCCCGATCTGCTCCCCTTGCACGCCATCGAGATCGGCGAACACCGCTGCGTCGCCGGTCGCGAGAAGATCCGAACGCAACCGTAGCCCGACGAGGATCTGCTTGGGCTTCCCGAGATGCTGCATGCGGGCAACCACTTCTTGACCGGGGTAACAACCCTTCGTGAACGAGACGCGAGTCTCGAGAACGCCAGTTTCATGCGGGAGATGTGTTGGCCCGAAGTCGATTCGAAAGATCGGCTCGCCATTTTCGATGCGCGCGATGTTGTACGCGTTCCAGCCTGCGCGACGGACGAGTTCTTCTGCACGCAAGTCGTTCCACAATGCACCAGCGCCGCCCCAAGCGACGCGGATCGAATAGCCCTGCTCGCCAAGAACGGCAGTCGCGAACACAGTTGTGCCACCATACAGCTCGCTCGAACACACTTGCGCGCCGTCAGGCATCGCCAAGCCAATGCTTGCGAGTACGCGCTGCGCGTGTGGACCATGAAGCGAAATCGCATGCACGCTCCGAGTGCAATCCGCGACCGAAACCGATTCGGCAAAAACGAACTGCTGCACGGTTGAGGCAACGCTTGCCGCATCGTGCGCGACGAGGTCGAGGAGCAACTTGTCCGCCGTCTCCACGATGGAGAGATCGGCATCAATCCGTCCCTTCCGATTCGTAAGAAATCCCCGCGTGACACCTCCACCCTGCAACTTTCGAATGTCTTGCGTGACGAGACGATTCATGAGATCGAGCCGGTCCTTGCCCGTGACCTCGATTGTGCCGCGCCACGCATCATCGAAGAGCGCGCAACCACGGCGAATCGCGGCGTACTCGAGTTCCGTTCCTTCAAACTCAGCAACGACCTCGCACGACGCCTCTCCTGACGCATCATGGGGGCCAAACGCGATGTACTCCGGACCTGAACTCTCGCCGCCGTCGTGACCCTCCGCATTGAGAAAGCCTGTTTGCGCACCTGGCCTCAATGCGCCGTGCTGCGATTGCCGCGAACGCGGCTCGAGCGAGGCAATTCTGTGCAATGGGGCAAGAGGCGACGCAAACCGCATGGACGGATGTTATGCGGGAGCCGAGTTTGATTGTTACGCTCCCCGACTTCTCACTCTGGAAACTCCCTCACTATGGACATCGAACTCTTCCGTCGTCTTTGCGAAACCCCCGGCATCCCAGGACGCGAGGAGCGTGTCCGCACGCTCATTGAGAAGGAGACAAAGTCACTCTGGGACGCGTCGCAAACCGATGCGATGGGATCGTTCATCTGTACCCGCGCACCAACCAAGCGCGGCGCGTCGAAAGCACCGCGATCCGCGACGCGCGTGATGCTGGCCGCGCACATGGATGAGATCGGCTTCTTTGTTCGCCATGTGGATGAACAGGGATATCTCTGGCTCAACCCGGCTGGTGGATTCGACACACGCAATCTCTTCGCGTCGCGAGTGAAGGTTTGCACGAGTAAGGGTGACTACGAAGGGGTCATGAACCCAGGTGGCAAGCCGATCCACATTTCAAGTGATGCAGAGCGAACGAAAGTGCCAGGTGTGGAGGAATTTTTCATCGACCTCGGTCGCGACGCCGCTGAAGTCAAGAAGCTCGTCGAGATTGGCGACTTCGTCGTGCTCGACCAACCGTTCTTCCACACACCTAAGAAGATTGTTTCCAAAGCACTCGACAATCGCCTTGCGTGTTTCGTCGCCATTGAAGCCGTGCGTAAGCTCGCGAAGTCCAAGGCGGGCCACGCGTGCGAGATCGTCTGTGCATTTACGACGCAGGAGGAGGTTGGGCTGCGAGGCGCGCAAACCGCTGCGTATCAAGTGAAAGCCGACATCGGCATCGGACTCGATGTGACGCTCGCCTGCGACACACCGGGAGTCCCCGACACGCAGCGCGTCACGAAGCATGGTCTCGGCGCCGCAGTGCTCATTCAGGATGGATCGATGATCGCCGACGCTGGGCTTGTCTCGGATGTCTGCGCAGTCGCGAAGAAGCACCGCATCGCATATCAACGCTCGATTCTCCCTCGCGGTGGCCAAGACGGGGCAGCGATTCAACGAGCCGGATCCGGCGCGCGTTGCATCGCGCTGTGCACCGGCACTCGCTACATCCACACCGTCACGGAGATGGTGGACAAGGGCGACCTCGAGGCGACAATCGATCTCCTCGCCGCATACCTCCAGAGCGTCGCGTAGATCTAGTGCTGTAGGAGGAGCATCGCTCCGACACACAGGATGAAGTATGGGACGAGCGACGCCGCGCCGGCGTAGTCCTTTGCCATGCGTTGGCCAAAGAACAGCATGAGGATGTCCACAGCTGCGAGTTGTGCGCCGTACATCGCGAAAACTTTTTCACCAATCGCGATGAGCTCGACTGCACCGATGAGCGCGAGAAGACCTGCGACGACTTCCGCGATCGTCACGATCAGCAGCATGCCCTTCACTTGGGCGCGGAGCGGTGACTTTGCAAAGTGCCCTTGCAACCACGCGAGGTTGCCCGAGAAGTCGAGGCACTTGTCCAGTCCCGATTGCAGGAACAGCACTGCGATGAACAGGAGCGTGACAAGTTGCGCAAAAACGATGGGTTGAAGGAGTTGGGCGCACATGCACGGCGAAGTGTAACCATCACCCCTGCGCGATCGCCGAGGCCGCGACGGCAATCTCTCGAGCTGCGTCGACCTGTTCGCGCGCGCGAAGTCCAGCACACATGCGCTCTCGCAATGGATGATCTTCGAGCAGTTCCTGGAGCGCAGTCCCGAGCGTCGCGAGATTCGCGAGGGAGTCAATGTGGTCATGCTCGCAGCGAGCGAGCCCTGCATCGACGAACGGCTGGGCATTCGCGCGCTGATGTTGATCATGGTGCCAGGGATACGGCGCGAACACCGTCGGTACTCCGTTCGCTACCGCTTCGGCGACGGAGTTTGCCCCCGCTCGCGAGAGCGCAAGATCAGCCGCGCCCCATGCAAGTCCCATCCGTTCAAGGAACGAATCCACAACCGCATGCACGCCAGCAGCTCGATACGCCGCTTCCATCGCGCTGCGTTCACCACCTCCGACGAGGTGATAGACCTGCCAACCAGCAAAGGCACTGCGTCGTTCTTGGAGCATGCGCGCAAGTAACTCGTTCAGGCTCTTCGCCCCTTGGCTTGCGCCTGTGACGAAGAGCGTGCGCAAACCGGATTGCAGACCAAGTTGCGCCCGACACTCCGCTTGGTCCGCAGTCGCCATCGCGATTCTTCGAATTGGCATGCCGACAATGCGCGTTGCGAAGCGAGGGGAACTCGGTGTCTCGCAGGCACTCCAAATGCGCTGCGCGCGCTTCGCAACCCAACGATTCGCCTTGCCGGGCGTCGCGTCGAGATTCACGAGAAACACAGGCACTTTGAGCGACTTTGCTGCATGGACGACCGGCGCGGTGACGAACCCTCCGAGCGAAATCACGCAACGAGCGTTCTGTGTACGGAGCAGTTCGTGAGCGACGCTGCGCCCTGCCACAAACGCTCTCGCGAAGCGAATGAGGCGCGCGGGGCGAGGCGAAAAACCCTCTGCTGGAATGGGTTCTGCGTGGTAGCCCGCACTATCGAGCATCATGCGATCAATCGGTCGCGTCGAACATGCGAAGCACAGCGGGATGGCAGGCGCAATCTCGCGAAGCCTCTCAGCGATCGCAATTCCAGGCGCAATGTGACCTCCCGTTCCGCCGCCCGCGAGAATGATGCTCCCTGTGCTCATGCGCTGCGCGTGTTCCAAGCAGAAGTCGTAGCACCATCCATGCTCGGCGCATCAAGGTCGATGCCAAGCGCGCGTTCATTCTTCCGAGCCGTTCGCTCGATAGAAAGCAAGAGCCCGAGCGAGAAGCAAGTCATGACCCAACCCGATCCGCCGCTTGAGAGAAGCGGAAGCGCAATGCCTTTCGTCGGGGCGAGTCCCGTGACGACGAGGACATTGATCAGCGCCTGAAGTCCAATGATGAAGAGAACGCCGGTTCCGACGAGCCGAGAAAATGGCGAGATAATCGCGTCGCCGTCGGGGCGGTTCGCGCCACGCGTCACGATGGAAAGTCCGGCGAGCAAGAGCATCGCGTAGGTCGCGAGGACCATGAGCGCTCCAACCACACCGAGTTCTTCACAGACGATCGCGAAGATAAAGTCCGTTGTGTCTTCAGGGAGATATCCAAATTTCTGCACACTGTTGCCAAGGCCGAGTCCTTGCATTCCGCCGCCCGCGATCGCGCTCATCGATTGAATGATGTGATAGCCGATGCCTTCTGGATCGGCCCACGGATTGTTCCATGCGAGGAGGCGGTTCACGCGATACGGGCTCGTGATAACCGCAGCCGCTGCGCCGAGTAGACCCACAGGCAGAAGTAACAGGACATGCGCCCAGCGCATGCCGCCAACCACGAGGAGCATCAAGCAAGCCATGAACACGAGCGCGCCGGTGCCGAGATCTTCCACCGCGATCAGCGCAGCGACGATGCCGACAATTGCGAGGGCTGGAAGGAACCCACGAAAGAAGGTGCGAAGCGACGCGCCGTGCCGCACGCAGTACCAACTCATCACACAAACCATGCCCCACTTCGCCAGTTCACTTGCCTGAAATCCATAGGTCGGGCTCCCGATCCATCGTGCGCTGTGATTCACTTCGCGCCCGATGCCCGGAACATGCACAAGCAGGAGTGTGAGCACGATGCTGCCGAGCAACCATGGGATCGGACTGCGCGCCCCGCGAAGGGTCAACATGCGATCGACTGGAATGAACGCTGCAGCGGTAAGCGCGGCAAGCGAGAGGAAGGCGAGGATCGTCGTGCGACCGAAGAAAATTTGCTCGAAACTGATGGGCCGGTAGTTCGCCAACATCTTCTGAAACTGCGCTTCGCTCACTTGTCCGGACTGCAGCAAGGCGGGATCAGGCGCGACGACAAGACCAGCGGAGTTCACCATCACGATCCCGATGACGAGAAGCGTGAGCACAGCGAGAATGAGACCATGGCCAGCGCGCAGCATTCGTCGAGTATCGGCATTCGCGCGCGGAAAGCGTTGATGGAACCTGCGGCGCAGTTCCCTCTTGGCGGTGCGTGGTTTCTTCTCCGAGTTGCCCTATCCTAGGGCGCGATGTCCGAGATTCACCCCACTGCGCCGACCGTCTTTCTAGAGACCTTCGGTTGCCAAATGAACGAGCTCGATAGCGAGCTCGTTCGAGGGGCGCTCACGGCCTTGGGCTATCGATTCATCGAGGACTGGACCACCGCCAATGTGGTGCTCTACAACACCTGTTCGGTGCGGGAACAGGCGGAGCACAAGGCCTACAGCCGACTCGGCCTCATCGCGCAGCGCAAGCGGGCAGGCGAACAGGTCGTCCTCGGCGTCATCGGGTGCATGGCGGAACGCGATGGAAAGGACATGTTCCGGCGCTATCCGCAAGTTGATCTCCTCTGCGGCCCGGGCGAACTCGACCGACTCCCAAATCTCATCGAAAACACGCGCAAGATGCAGTCGCTCGGCGAGGACGCGCCACGCCTGAGCAAGGATGCGCGCTCCGCACTCGCAGGAAACAAGAGCCGGCGCTCGACCACCCTTGCGGCCGCAGACGACAATCTCGAACTTCTCGATCTGAGCCGCGCCTTTGAGCCCGTTAACGCCGCGAGCGAACGGCGCAGCGCGTATGTCCGCATCACTCGCGGATGCAACAAGTTCTGCACCTACTGCGTCGTGCCCAACACGCGTGGCGCTGAAGTGCATCGGCCCCCGGGCTCGATCGTCGAAGAGTGCCGAAGACTCGCGGATTCGGGCGTCGTCGAGATCACGCTGCTCGGTCAAACTGTCAATCACTACCGCTATGTCCATGGCGCCGCGGTTGGAAGTGACGGACTTGAACGACCGCAGATTGGGCCTGGCCTTGGCGCATTTCGATCAAGTGCGGTGCTGAGCGCAGGCACTCGCACGACAACATTCGCGGATCTGCTTGCGCGCATTCATGAGGAGGTTCCGCATCTCCAACGACTTCGATTCGTGACGAGTTACCCCCGTGACTTTGGCGCTGATGTCCTCGGCGTCATGCGTGACGCGCCGCGCATCTGCAACTACATCCACGCGCCCGCGCAGTCGGGTTCCGATCGCATTCTCAAACTGATGAATCGCGGTTACACGGTTCGTGAGTACCTCGAGTTTGTCGAGCGAGTCTTCGACTTCTTGCCTGATGCAACTATCGCCGGCGATTTCATCGTTGGATTTCCGAGTGAAACTGACGAGGACTTTGAAGCAACCTGCGCGCTCGTGCAGCGCATCCCGTTCAAGAACAACTACATTTTCAAGTACTCCCCGCGACCCGGGACCGTCGCGATTGACCGCTTCGCTGACGATGTGCCGCTCGAAACTAAGAAAGCCCGGAACAATCGCCTTCTTGATATCCAGACCGAGGTTAGTCGCCGCGTGCACGAAAGTTGGGTTGGGCGCGAGGTTGAGGTCCTCCTTGAGCAGGTCCGCACGCACAATCGTCAAGAGAAACCCGTGGGCGCACACATCTCAAGAGAAGCGAGCGCGACGCTCCATCCTCAATCGAAGAATGTCGAGCTGGCGTGGCAACGGACCAAACCGTTGCAAGGGACCCAACTCCTCGGCCGGACTCCGGGAGATCTCATCACCGTGATTGATGTTCCGGAGGGCACATGGGGTGCATCGCTGGGTCAAATCAGGCGCGTGCGCGTGACTGGATCCTCCCCGATGCTCCTGCACGGAACCCTGCTCTAAGCCCCCTGACAGCGATTTCACTACCCAATAACTGCGTAATCGGCATAGTGCCATCGCGCGCCTTCGGCAAATTTGTCCGATTCCTTGACAGCCCTTCCCTGTGAAGTACTTTCCCTGCGAGGTAGAGGGAACCCCGTAAAGGGCGGGGTCACTTTAGAGGGACCGCGGAGCTATCCTCACCAGCTTCGTTGTAGTTAGGGATTTAGGGAGTTTTAGAAATGAAGATTGCACAGAAAACAGCGCTCATGGGCCTCGCGGTCGCATCGATCGCAGGTGTCGCTTCCGCAACCTTTACCGGTTACTCGGTCACCAACGGCGGAAGCTCCGGCGGCCTCACGAAGTACGCGGTCTACGCGCAGTTCAGCGGCGCAACTGACACCGCCCTCAACTTCTTCCACATCAATCAAGAGAGCGGTTCGGCTGGCGTCAGCTTCTGGCACGCCGATGCTCTCACCGGCGGCGCTCCTTCGAACACCGCGGGTACCTGGAACCCACAGTTCGTCCTCGCTCCTGGCGCTTGGGACTCGTTCGTGTGCGTCGGTGGCGGTACGGGTTTCGCCTCAGGCAACTCGACCAACGCTGACCCATCCTTCGGTGCTGCTGGTTTCAACCAAGCACAGATGCCATTCCCTTCGCCAAACAACCATGCAGTTGGTCCAGGTTGGTTCAACTCGAACCCACCGAACCTTCAGGGTCGCGTGGTCGGCGGACAGGTCCTTCTCGGCCAGTTCGTGATCGCTGACGCTGCGAACATCACCATGTTCCTCAAGGTTGGATACAACGACGGCGTCGCTGGTTCGCCAGTGCAGTTCGGTGAAGGCACCTTCACCCTCGGCGTTCCTGCTCCAGGCGCAGTCGCCCTTCTCGGTCTCGCTGGCCTCGCTGGCCGTCGTCGCCGCGCGTGATCCTGACTTCCACGATCCTTGGATCGTGACGTCGAGACACGACAAGTAGCTCGCTAAATCAGTCCCCCGCTACCGTGAGGTAGCGGGGGACTTGTGCGTTTTTGAGCACTCTCAGAGTTCGCTTCCTCTCGGTGACTCGTGACCCTTCTGAAATGCGCGGCGACTCAGACCCTTCGCGAAAGTCTCACCCGCGGAGCGTTCCCAAGGCGGTCATCTGTGAGACAAAGCGCGCGGCTCACTGCCGGTGAAACGAGCGAATTCGCCGCGCCAAACTAGCGACTCCTTGCGCCGGCGCCATACGATGCGTACGGAGATTGAGCTTGCAGCAAGCATTGAAGTTCACATGTCTCAGCATCGCCTCCGCTGGCATTTGCAGAGCGGCGCCCGCGTCCTTCACCGGCTTCGTCACCGAGATGACGACCGTTTCGACGAACCACGTCTTTCGAGTGTTTGCATCGTTTGACGGCGAGAATGACACACTCTTGAGTGCGTTTCAGATCCATGCGTTCTACGGAACGACCCTCCCGCTCTTCCTTCACAACGATGCGCTCACCGGCGGCGGCGCGACCACACTCGCTGGTGGTTGGAGTCCTGTCTTCCTCCTCTCCGCGAACGCGCTTGATTCGTTCGTGACCATCGGCGGCTCGACTGGATTCGCGTCGGGGAATACGACGAGCGCTGATGCAGGCTGGGGTGCGCCGGGTTTGAATCAAGTGCAGATTCCAGATGGCGCGAACACGGGCGTTGCAGGGTGGTTCAACTCGAATCCGGCCAATCTCCAGGGGCGCGTCACCGAAACGGGGAGAGTTTTCCTTGGCCAGTTCGTCGTCCCAAACTACGGGTTCCTCTGTGCAACACTCCAAGTGAGCTACGACGATGGAACGGCAGGCGCACCACTCGAGTTTGGATCGGGGATCATCGGCTGCCCTGCTCCGGGCGCTGTTTCGGTGGCAGGTCTCGCGCTCGTCTTCTGCCGTCGGCGGCGGCGCGAATCGTCGGTCGTGATGCACTTCGGTGCAATCGACGGATGACTCTGGTGATCCTCTGAATCGTCGCGCCTCCGATCTCCTTCGGATCCTTGCGCAAAGTCGGTCACTCGCTCCACTAACGCCAGGGATGAGCGGCACTTCTAGGTGCCATTCGCGCCGAACTGAGCTAGATTTATGGTCCTAGAACCATGAAGTATTCAGGCTCTGCATATTTGAGTTTGAATTTCTTGACTGCGCTCGCATTGGTTGCATCCTACATACGGAGGATCTGCCCTCATTGCGAGGCGGATCAGTTAGGGACCAAGGGCAGTGTCGTACTCTCAAGACGATTACTGAGTCTGTTGCGTTGCTTTTTGTGTCCTTTATTGATCCCCCCTTTTTGGAGCAGAGAGAGATGAAAATCCTCGGACTCGCAGCTGCACTCGCTCTCGTTGGCGCCGCCAACGCAGACTTCACCGGTTACTCCGTCGTCAGTTCAAGCGTCGCTGGTTACAACGTGTACCAGGTCTTTGGACAGTTCAACGGCGCGACCGACACCGTCCTCAACGCGTTCCAGATCCACGCGATCGCTGGTTCGTCACTTCAGGGCTTCGTCCATGCGGACGCGCTCACCGGTGGCGCTCCTTCGACCGTCGCTGGTACCTGGAACCCACAGTTCGTCCTCGCACCAGGCGCAGCCGACTCGTTCGTCTGCATCGGTGGCGGCACGGGCTTCGCTTCGGGCAACTCGACCAACGGTGACCCAGGTTGGGGCGCCGCAGGTTTCAATCAAACCGGCATCCCAGACGGCGCGACCGCTGGCGTGGCTGGTTGGTTCAACTCGAACCCACCGAACCTTCAGGGCCGCGTGAACGCATCGGGCCAGACCCTTCTGGGCCAGTTCGTCCTCGCAGTCGGTGACACCGCAGGCCGCACCTTCTTCATGAAGGTCGGATACAACAGCGGCGTCGCAGGCGCTCCAGTTCAGTTCGGTGAAGGCCTCTTCTCCCTGCCAACCCCAGGCGCCGTTGCGCTCCTCGGTCTCGCAGGTCTCGCTGGCCGTCGTCGTCGCGCCTGACTCTTGAGCGCTCGCGCAGGTTTCTTGCCTCGCAACGAGGTAAAAACGCTGCACTCGCTTTGGACTCCGCCGCCGCGAGTGAATCGCGATCGGCGGAGGGCGAACTCCGAGCGCCAGACAGCATTCCTTGAATGATCCAAGCCCCCACGCAGTGTACGGCGTGGGGGCTTGCTTTTTTGCGCCCGTCCTTTGAGCGCATCCCTTGAGCGCTCGTGTCAGGTTTCTTGCGGCGCAGCGCCGCAAAAACACTGCACTCGCTTTGGACTCCGACCGCGCGAATGAATCGCGACGGTCGGAGATCGGGCTCAGTTCGTCCATCGAGCATGAGCGAAGACGCGTCCCTGCAGGCGTCCCATTCACTCGCGGCGCAGCGCCGCAAAAACACTGCACTCGCTTTGGACTCCGGCCGCGCGAGGGCTTGCTTTTGCGTTTGCCGCAAGCCAGAGCCCTTTCAGGGCATCCACTTACGCCGTGCAGATGCTATGCATTTCCTCATGAATTTCTTCCGTTCTTCTCGCTTTGCGTGAACCGTGAGATACCTTCTCCGCGTAACGACTCGCTTTCGCGATCGTCGTGTCAGTTCAAGTTACTCGCACTTCTCTCGACAGTTCACAGGAGCATAATTGTGAAGACTAGCCTCACGCTTGGCGGATTACTTCTCGGTGGCGTCGCCATTTTCCTTGGTCAAGTTGACGCCACTGCCGGCACTGGCAAGGGCGATGGCGGGACTGCATCGGTCGGCGCGGATGTGATCGTCGGTGCGATTCCTGATGTGACTTCGTACGGCGCTGTCGGTGGCATCCGAGCGTATGCGTTCGGCACCACGAGCTGCAACATTGGTACCGCGCAGCTGAACTGGTACGCATCACCCAATGTGAACCACCCATACATCCCCATGGGAATGTATCGCGTCGAAGCTGGTCGCATCGAGCAGATCGGTATGTCTTGGGGTAAGCATGGTTACTGCGCGCTCCAACAGAATCTCTGCGGAACATGCACGCCCGCAGGCGGCGGTTGCCCATCGCTGCTCGGCGTCGGCTGCTCCGATCCATACACCTCGAGCCTCAATGGTTCGCAAGGCGATCTCGGCACGCGCGGCGAAGTGAACGGCGCGACTGGCGCATTCCCAGGCACGCCAAACGCTGGCATGCCATCCGCTGCGGCAACCATCGGTCGTCGTCTCCAAGTCGCGCAAGCGGACTTGAATACGACGACGCACCCAGGCGCGATCTTCATCGCTGAAGGTCAATACATCCACCCACAAGACGCGCTCGCGCTCAATGACAACAACAACGCTTCATGGCGCTCTTTCACGGTGAATCAGTCCACTTGGGCTGTGACCCTCACGGGTGCAACGAATCAGCAGAAGCCCGCGATCGAAGCTTGGCGCGTCTATAACGCCGCTGTGACGACGGTCAATGTGGACATCATCAACGATGGCCGCATGATCGTCGGCTTCTATGTGCGCGACAACGGAAACGGGACCTATCGCTACGAGTACGCGGTGCAAAACCTCAACTCACATCGTGCGGGTCAATCGTTCTCCGTGCCGATTCCTGCTGGCGTGACCGTGACGGGCGCAGGCTTCCACGATGTGGCGTATCACTCGGGTGATGCGACGGTCGGAACCGATTGGACATCCTCGGTTGCTGGTGGTGCAATCACTTGGTCGAGCCAAACCTACGCGCAGAATGTCAACGCGAACGCGCTGAAGTTCTCAACGCTCTACAACTTCTGGTTCGACGCGAACACTGCGCCAACTTCAGCGAATGCGACCATCGGACTCTTCCGAGCTGGTGCAGCAGGCGATCCAACCTCCGTCGTTGCGGCGGTCAAGGCGCCAGGTGCACCTGCCGTGACATTCGGCGATCTCAACGGCGACGGAATCGTCGACGGCGCAGACCTCGCGATGCTCCTCAACAACTGGGGCGGCTCGGGCGTGGGCGACCTCGATGCGAACGGCATCGTCGACGCCGCGGACATCGCTGCCATGCTGAACGCTTGGTCTTGATCTGTCGGATGTCGACGGAAACCGGCGCTTCCCACCGAAGTGACCGAAAACTTCCGCCGATCAGTACATACAGTTGAAACCTCCGAGGCCTGGCTTCTTCACGCCAGGCCTCGGCTTCTTCGCAACCGCGGTGACCTGCGTTGCGAACATGCGCCATCCAAGCGCCGTAGGGCGTGCGGAGGCAGCCGCTGCAGCGTCCATGACTCCTCAGAGCAGATTGCAACATGAAAACTTCCACCACTCTTTCCGCGTTCTTGCTTCCACTCACGCTCGCGGCAACGACTGCGCTTGGGAGCGCGGCGCCTTCCATCGCTCCACCGAAGGGCGGCGGCAATACCGGAACGAAGCGCACGCAGGCTGAAGCGCCGAAAGCGGATACGACGCTCGTCATCCCGAGTTTGTCGCAGTTCACGGTGAGCGACCTTGCCGTACCGACTGGTGTTCCCGAATTCGTCGAGATCGTCGTGACGCTCGACGGGCAAATGGAGACGCTCCGCTTGCAGCGCACAAGCATGCGAAGCGCGCATGCGAAACTGATTCTGGATGAAGGCGCTCAAGGGATGCGGGAAGTCCCGCTTCCACCGGCGCGCACATACCGCGGAACACTCGCCTCAAATCTCGATGTTCGCGTCGCTGCGAGTGTGATCGACGGCAAGCTCTGGGCGATGATCGACGCTGTGGATGGCACTTGGTTCGTGCAGCCCTTGAGCGACTTCGTTGCAGGATCGCGACCGCAGTCACATGTCGCCTATCGACACGATCATGTGCTCCCGCTCGAAGGCTCTTGCGGAACGGATAACGCGAATCTCTCACTGCCTGACTGGGTCACCGATGGTTTCGATCCTGGCGCTGACGGCGATCCATCGATCAATGGCGACGGCGGGATTGCCGGAACGACGCCATTTGTCGCGGAAATCGCTTTCGACGCGGACTACGAGTTTTTCCAGAAGAACGGGAACAGCGCGACCAACACGGTGAATGACATTGAGAATGTCATGAACAATGTGTCGTTCGTGTACGACCGAGATGTCAACATCAGCTACGAGTACACGACCTTTGTGGTCCGCACGACAACGACCGATCCATACACAACAAGCGTCATGACCGACCTCCTGTGCGAGTTCCGTCAGAAGTGGATCACCGCACCCGAGAATGGAATCGCGCGGGATGTCGCGCAGTTGTTCACTGGAAAGACGATCACTGGAAGCGTGATTGGGCTCGCGTGGCTCGGCGTCACTTGCAACCAAGCTGGCTCAGACTGCTCCGGCGCCGGAAACCTCGCGTTCAGCGCAGTCGAGAGTCGCTTCACAACCAACAGTGACTACCGCACCTCGCTCTCCGCGCACGAACTCGGGCATAACTGGGACGCGCTGCATTGCGACGGATCATCGCCTTGCAACATCATGTGTTCGGGCATCAATGGATGCAATGGAACCACCGGCGCAAACCTCAAGTTCAGTCCGGTATCGCAAACCCAGATCATCGCGTACCGAGACAGTGTCGCGTGCGATTACGCGCTCCCTGCACCCCTATCGCTACCGTTCTTGGATCAGATGAATGGCACGGGGATCGATGCCACCAAATGGCTCTTCAATGATGGCGGACAGACATCGCCGGCTGCCACCAACGAACCATCCGCTGCTCGATCGCTCAACCTCGATTCGGTGAGCACCGGCGAGTACGACGATGATGAGATTCGTTCGAACTTCATGCTCCTGTCTGGCATCACGGTCCCAGTGGTCTTGAGCTACTACACGGAGTATGTGACTGTCGAAGCAGGCAAGACGCTCACGGTCGAGTATTTCAACAACACGAACGATTGGGTTGCGCTAAACACGATTACGAGCACCGGCGGAACGCAGTCTTCGTTCACACGGTGGGAACACACGCTGCCCGCGGCCGCGAAGCACAACAAGTTCCGCTTGCGGTTCCGCACCAATGGCGACAACTTTGACGACGAGTGGTTCATCGACGACATCCAAATCATTGCTGGCACTCCACCCACCAACGATGAATGCACTGGCGCGACGGTGCTGCTTGCGGACGGCATCGTCCCCTTTGACACAACCTATGCGACCAATAGCGCGCTGACGCTCCCTGTGTCTTGCAACGAGGGAAGCGGAACAACCGTCGCAAGCGATGTGTGGTTCACTTACATTCCAACCTGCACCGGGACGGCGACCATCACGACTTGCGGACTCGCTGGTTTCGATACACGCATCGCGGCGTACTTGGCACAGTGCCCACCGAGCGGCGCGCTCATCGCCTGCAGCGATAATGGCGCGGGCTGTCCCAACGGGACATCCTCGATGTCCTTCGCGACGACCCTCGGCATGCCCGTCTACATCCGCGTTGGCGGCGCGACCGGGGGTGGCAGCGGAAACATGAGCATCTCTTGCAATCCAACTCCTCCGCCGTGCCAAGGCGATCTTGACGGCAACGGAACTGTCGATGGCGCGGATCTCACGACCGTCCTGAATGGATGGGGAACCGCCAGCGGCGACCTCGATGGCAACGGCATGGTCGATGCAGCAGACATCACACTCATCTTGAACGCATGGGGACCGTGCTGAGCGACGGGCTCACCCGCTTCCTTCAATCATGAGCTTGAACTGCCCGAGTCACTCGATTCGGGCGGTTCGTTTTTGGCGGGTTCAGTGGCGTCCGCCGCAGGAAGTTGCAACGACTGCTCCTCGCCACCGTCGATCCGAACTTTGGTGAGGCGTGAGGTCGGCATCATCGAACCGATCTCTGGCACGAGTTTCGTTCGAACGCTTCCAGAGACCGACTTACCTCCGTCGAAGCGGAAGACGACCTCCCAATGAAAACTCGGTTCGAACACCGAACCGATGGGCTCCGACGAAACAACGGAAGTGCTCTCGAGCGCGCCGTATCGAGCGCGAACCGCATCGGCGAAGGCCCTTCGCGCCGACGCATCCACTCCTGCCGCGCCGACCTCAAACAGAGCGTTCGCTCGCGTTTCAAGGGCTTGGGGCTCTGCCGTCGCGCTGCCCTCACGCAAGAGTGCGGCGACGCCTTCGCTCATCTGGGACTCGTACTCGTCCAGCGTGGAGAACGCGAAGTTCTGAAGAGCGAGAGAAGTGACGATCCCAAAGCAACCCAACACGATCCCACTCACGGCAAAGTTCTTGCCGCGCATGACGCCATCCGATCGCCGAATGCGTTCACTTGCGATGAAACCGAGCATCACCGCTGCTGCGGCGGCAGGGATCGCACAGCAGCCGACGATCGACAAACTGAACGACGCGACGGCGAGGCGGCTCAGACGGGGACGGAGTACTGGTGGTCGCGTAGAGGCATCCGGAGCTGTCGCTCGCTCTGAGAGCTTTGATTGATCGCCGCTGGATGGCAGGTCCATGCGGACGAATGTACCGCAGAGCATGATCCAAACACGCGCGCAAGCCCTGAGGCATCGCGAATCGCCGAGCAATGCAGTGCATCATGGGTACACTTGCTTCGTGCAAGGAAGCCACGCCGGAATCCTCTCTCCAACAAGTTTGACGACGATCCCTTCCGGAGCATCGCTTCGGAATTGGCTGCAGAACAAGCGTGTGACGGTCATGGGGCTCGGACAGTTCGGCGGAGGGGCGAGTGTCACGCGCTACCTCGTTGAGCATGGCGCGCGCGTGCTGCTGACGGATACTGAATCTGCAGAAAAACTCGCAGAGTCCGTCGCGAGCCTCAGTGACCTCGTCGAAGGTGGATCACTCTCATTTGAGCTTGGCGGACATACCACCCGCCAGTTCACCGATACGGACCTCGTGATCGTGAACCCCGCGGTACGCACGCCGTGGAGCAACACCTTCGTGCGCGCCGCGATGGACGCACAAGTCCCGATCGCGACGGAGATCGAACTGACGATTCGCGCATTCCAAGCGCGCGGCGTGACCAACTTCGTCGGCGTGACCGGCAGTGCCGGAAAGAGCACAACAAGCGCGATGACCGAAGCCGCGATTCGCGCGGGACTCACTGCGGCGTGCGCTCGCGGCGCCGTGCACTTCGGTGGAAACATTGGCGGGTCCTTACTTGCCGCGAGTGCATCCGCCAGCGCAGAGGATGTGGTGATTCTCGAACTGTCAAGCGCGATGCTGTGGTGGCTTGGCGAATCGCTCCGTTGGTCGCCAAGCGTTGCGGGATTGACGAATGTGCTTCCAAATCACTTAGATTGGCACGGCTCATTCGAACACTACGCACATTCGAAGTCGAGGCTTCGCGCGTTTCAGTCGGAGGATCAGCGCGATCGCTTCGTGACACACTTCGAAGGCGACGCGCGAGAAGCGGAGTCGCTCGCAATGGGGATATCGCCGTGGTGGCGACAGAGTGATGCGCCGCAGACCGCGCGCCCGGCGACATCCGTGCTGCGCTCATGCCTTCCCGGTGCGCACAACCAACGCAATGCAGCACTTGCGATTGACATTGCGATCCTCGCGCTTGAGCGCATGCGTATCGAGCCGATTGTCGAAGCAATCGTGCGCGCGGCAGAGGCATTTTGTGGCCTTCCTCATCGATTGCAATTCGTCGCAGAAATCAACGGCGTTCGCTACTACAACGACAGCAAATCGACGACGGTGGAATCTGCGTTCCTTGCGATTGACGCCTTCGACGATGCGACTCGCGTGCATCTGATTGCAGGCGGTTACGACAAGAAGGTCGATCTCTCGGCAATCGCCGCACTTGCGCCGAAACTCGCAGGGCTCTACGCCATCGGGGCGACGGCGGAGATGATCGCATCCCAAGGAGGCGTGCGGTGTGGAACGCTTGACGCGGCTTTCGAACGCGCGAGACTCAATGCTTGCGCAGGCGACATCGTCTTACTTTCGCCAGCCTGCGCGAGTTGGGATCAATTCACAAACTACGAAGCGCGTGGCATGCGTTTTTGTGAGCTGGTGCGCCTGTGCAGCGGGTGATGCGCTGTGCGGATCACTCGTACAGCGGGCGATTCTTCGAAGGCAGCGGTCCGCCTGCGGGAGTCCACCATGCTGGTGCCCCGAGCGGTGCGTCGATGCGCTGCATGTACTCCGGCGGCTCTTCAGCCCACTCCGGTGCCTTTCGAAGCGTGTAGTCGATTCGCACGCAGTCCTGTGGCGGGCATGTGAGTTGATTCGTCAACCGACCGGTTTGTGTGTCGGATTCCCAAATCGCGTACATCATGCGATCCGGTCGCGTTACGGGATCGTCGCCCTTGCCTCCGAGGAAGTTGAACGAGAGTTGCTTTCCCGGCGGGATGTCGAGCTTGAAGAACGGCTGCTCGGTGCGCGTGTCGATGAGCGTAATCGTCACCGGTTTCATCTCCGTGGAGATGTAGGTGTAACCCTGACCCGTGCCTGGGTAGTAACTTCCCGCTGGGCGGTAGCAGCCTGTCATCGTGGGGAGCAAGAGCCCACTCGAAAGCAGAACCCCTATCGCGATGGAACGGACGCGTGCGCGGTGAGACATGTTGCGGCTCAAAGGTAGGCTCAATACTGACCCGGTGGAACGCTGACGGCATCGCGGAGGACCGAATCGTCCAGCGCTCGCCAGCACCTCATCGGTCCGGAACGGGATACTACTTGGCACTTTCAGGGGGGTTCTCGCCTCCAGAGTCCGGCCGCCATGAATTCGGGCACAATACGGGCGCGTTTTACGAAGTTGAACGACCTCCCTATGTCCATCCCCCACACGCGCATCGGACACGGTTACGACCTCCACCGGCTTGAACCAAACCAAGGGGAAGGTCGCGGGAGACCATTCGTCCTCGGCGGAGTGACGCTTGATCACACGCGGGGACCAGTGAGCCACTCCGACGGCGACGCTGTCTATCACGCGGTCGTGGATGCGGTTTTCGGCGCCCTCGCCCTGCCTGACATTGGTCAGCAGTTTCCAGACACCGATCCCGCCAACGAGAGCGCGGACAGCGCGCGGTTCATGCTTGCAGCTCGGACCGCACTCGAACGAACGGGATACTCCGTTGGAAACCTCGATGTCACCGTGATCTGCGAACGCCCCAAACTGTCCCCCCTCAAAGCGGAGATGGTCGCCAACATCGCTCGACTTCTCGACATCGATACGAGCCGCGTCAACCTCAAAGGCAAGACGCATGAGGGCGTCGACGCGGTGGGAGAAGGCCGGGCGGTGGAAGTCCATGCGGTCATCCTGCTGACGCGCGGAGCCTGAGTGCGGCCCCTCCGTCCGAGAAGGCGGGCTGCGCGGGTCGGTTCAAGCCATGGAGTACCCTGCAAGCGCGAGGAGTTTCCCATGAGAGCAATCGTCACAGGTCAGATTGGCGTCGACAAGAAGCCGTACCTCAAAGCAGTCCGCGATGCGGCTGCGCTCAAGGGTGAAGGTATTCAACTCTTCAACCTCGGCGACATGATGTATGCCGAGGCGAGGGATGTCCGACCGGGACGCATCCTCGACCTCCCTCTCTCCCGCCTCGCCACACTTCGTCGAGCCGCGTTCCGTGATGCGCTCACCGAGACGCTCCCCCGCGACGAGCACCCCAATGTCATCATCAACACCCACGCGACTTTTCGTTGGCGACATGGACTCTTCCCCGCGTTTGACTTCGACCTCATCCGCCGCTTCGCCCCCGACATGCTGATCTGTCTCGTGGACAATGTCGAGACCGTGCATCAGCGCCTCCACGCTGAACACGACATCGATGCGACGCTGAAAGACTGCATGGTCTGGCGCGAAGAAGAGATCCTCGCGACTGAGTTGCTCGCGCAATCGCTCGGATGTGAGAGTTCGTTCTATGTGCTCTCGCGCGGGCGACACCAGGACACGACCGAAACCTGCGCGCGCCTCATCACGCAACCGAACATGAAGCGCGTGTATCCGAGCTTCCCGATGAGTCATGTCGTCGACATGCCCGATGTGCTCGCGGAGATCGATGAGTTCCGAGCAGCACTCGCCAAGCACTTCATCACCTTCGATCCTGCGGACGTCGACGAGAAGTTGCTGCTTGAACGCGCGCTTGCCGCTGCGCGCGAGGGCGCCGATTGGATCGAGAACGCCGCGCATGCATTTGGCGGCTCGAAACAGCGCGGCGCTCGCGTGTCAGTGCGTGAAGTCCTCGACATCGCAGGCGACATCGATGGCCAGATCTACATGCGCGACTTCAAGTTGATCGACCAGAGCGACATGATCGTTTCGCTCGTCCCAGAGTTACCCAATGGGCAGCCCGGACTCTCGAGCGGTGTCGAGCGGGAACTGCAGCACGCATGGGAACACACGAAGGAGGTCTATGTCGTGTGGAAGCCGAAGAAGTCACCGAGCCCTTTCATCACTGAAACGGCGACCAAGATTTTCCCCACGGTTGAAGCGGCGCTGTCGTACTTCGAAACCAGCGGAATGTTCCAACCAGGGTGCCTCTTCGGAGGCTGACGCGTGCCGCGAGTCAAACTCACCGTTGCGTACGACGGCACGGAGTTCCACGGTTGGCAGCGGCAAGAGCCGCCCGACGCGCCCGCGCTGCGCACCGTGCAGGGCGTGCTGCAAGATGTCGTTGCGAGCTTCGTGCGTGAACCGATTGTGCTGATGGGCGCGAGTCGAACCGACGCCGGCGTGCATGCGAAGGGGCAGGTCGCGGCATTCACCGCGGAGAGTTTTCGGGTTCCGGTTGAACGGATTCCATTCGCACTCAACGCTCGGCTTCCGCGCGATGTTCAAGTGCGAAGCGCGTCGATCGTGCCTTCAGGCTTCGATCCCATCAGCGACGCGAAGAGTAAGTGCTATCGCTATCTCATCGAGCATCTCGGTCCACCACACCACCCTGCACCGCTGTTTGATCGAGACTTCGTGTTCACGACGCCGCACGAACTCTCGCTCTCGGCAATGCAACGCGCTGCGAGTCAACTCGTCGGGACGCATGACTTTGAGTCATTCGCGCAGGTCTCGCATGGGCGAGAGAACACCATTCGCACGATCTATTCGTGCCAAGTGCGCGCGATCGCGCCGCGTCGATTCGTGGTGGAAGTGAGCGGCAACGGGTTTCTCTACAACATGGTGCGCATTCTGGCGGGCACGCTGCTTGATGTCGGCCGCGGACATATCGATGCGAACGGCATCCCGGCGATCATCGCGAGCAAGGATCGAAGGCAAGCCGGCACGACACTTCCTCCACAAGGACTCTGTCTCGAGTGGATTCACTATGGTGTGCAGCAGGAGGTTGTTGACGCATGACTCGATCTCGCGTGTTCATCGTGGCCTTCCTGAGTTGTGCGAGCATTTTTGGCGGTGACGCGCGAGGGCAAGTGCTCAACCTCGACGCTGCTCCGGCGGGTCCTACCCTGAGCGCGTCCAATGCGGCAAGCACGCTTGCGCAGCAGTTGACGCTTGAAGCGGAGCAGATTGAGCAAGCACTGCTTCAGCAGAGCGGACATGAACGCGTCGCATCGGAAGCGCGCGCATGTTTGCGAAGGTCTGGTGCGTTTCTCCTCGGACCAACCGCGGCGCGACCGTGGGGCGAGAGCAGCGCGGTCGTCGCAGGACTGCGCCTTGCGCGCATGCGAGCAAGCATCGACGCGCTCCTCGCGGCATTCGCGAACGAGAGGCGCGTTGATGACGCGGCGACCCATGCTTCTCTTTCGATGGAAGAACTCTCGAATGCGGACGCGATGCTCCGCGAGTTCTCAAACGAAGCACTCGACTCGGTTCGTCGAGCAGATCCAGCGGATACGGAGGCGATGAGCATCGCTCTCGCACAGGCCATGCAGCCGCTCGCCGATGCCGTTGCGCTTCTCGAAGGAAGAGAGATTCCCAATCCATGGCCGGGCATCGCGCGCGTCGCGCCAGTCGGCGACGCGTTCGTCATGCGGGACATGACACCGCATCGCAGTGACGCAAACTCGCTGCGAGCACAACTCGAGAAAGACCAATCGCTGAGCACCTCGCTCCGCGCCGCGCTCATCGCGGCGCTTGCGCCTGAACTTCCAATTCCGCTTCAGTCTCGCGCGGAACGCGTCGAGCCACTCGTTCGACTCGCACTCCGAGCGCGAACAGCAGGACTCCTGACTGCTGAGGCTATCTTTTCGCTTGACGCCGAGATCCAAGCCGCCTGCGATGCGATTCGACTTGGAGGGCCCACGCCAAGCGGCGACCCGGAGCACCCACAGGCGAGCGATGCAGTCAGCCCCGCGCCACTCTCTTCGGTCGAGCAGTGTGCGCCGGAAATGTCCGCACTCCTCACGATGATCGATGGACGCATCAAACTCGATCGACAGCCGGAGAAGTTGCACGAGACCCTTCGCGCGATCGCGAATGCCTTTGCCGTTTCGCAGTTCGGAGGCGGTGCCACGGCTGGCGCAGATCGGAGGAGTGCGATGGAACGCTGTGGCGAGGTCATGGTGTTTCTCGCGACCATTCGGCTACAGCAGGTCGACGATCTCTCACCAGAGTTGAATCTCATCGCGCGCCAACTCGTGCGAGATGGACGCGCGGCGGAGTTGTCCGCGCTTCGATCGCTTGAACAGGTGGCTGCTGGCGGCACAAGCTTCGCAGATCCAGAAGTCATCAGTGCAATCGAACGCATTCGCACACTCACGGTCGACTGCCGTGAGCTCAACCAGTTGTCGATGACTGTCGATCGCATAACAGCGCTCAAACCGTCGCTTGCGCCCGCCATGGACCGACGCGCGCGTTTGATTGCCAAGCTCCTCACGGACAAACTGAAGCGTCCCGATGCGATTCGCGCGCTCCAAACGCTGCAAGCACAAACAGCGAGATATGCACCATTCCCGCTTGAAGAAAGGCTCAAGCGCGATGACGCAGCACTGACGGAGCTCTGTGGAAGTTCATGCGCGGCGATCGCGCAGCTCGGCGCAGCGCGCCGACTCGCATGGGCGGAGAGTTGGGCCCGAGGGGACACGGACTCGCCGGAGTTCGCGAAGATGGATCGATTTACGAGGCTCGCACGGGCGATCGAAGTCCTCGCCGGCCGAGAGGATTCCGCGATTTCTCGAAGGGTCACCGACTCGATTTCGTTGTGGGGAAACTGGTGCGTCTCCCGCGCGTCATTCGTTCCCGCCACGATGGATAGTGCCGCGCTCCTTCGACTCGCGTGCGCGTCGCTTCGCGCGGGCGAGGAAGAGCGATTCGACGCGGATCTGATGCGACTCGAAGCGACAATTCCGATCGCGGCGCTCGTCGAGCTCCTCCGCAAGGAACTTGGAAGTGGATTCACCAACCGACCAATCACCGCAGCCGCGGAGATCGCGCCTGTAGCAATCAAGCCTCCACCACACGCGTGGATGGCCCATCAGCGTGCGCAGTTTGCTGTGTTCTGTCGGACGATGCTCGAACTTGAAGGAGCACGATCGCGCGGCGATACGACGCTTGAGAACTCGCTCCGCGACTTCGCGAGTTCCACGGCCCATGATCTCAATGAAATCATGGAACCAACACCTCGAGCGACGGGACAAATCCCCTCCATCGACGCCGCGATCGAGGTTCCGCCGCCGCGAACGAGCAACCGTCGCGCAACAACAACGCAGCCAGCCGCATCCGCGCCAGGCACGGCTGCGCCAACGGCTCCTCGCACTTCCCCAAACCCGCCTACTCCTGCGCAGCCTGCCGCTCCAACGAAGCCGAGTGATGGTGCGAAGTCGCCCACCGGCGAGGATGCGACGCCGACAGGCGGACGCGTGCCGCGCGTCGACTCGAAGGATCGCGCCCCGCGGCTTCCTCGCCAAGGCACACCAACGACGGAACCGACGGCAGAGCCAAAGAAGGACAACAAGTAAGTCATGACAGATCCGCCATCGTCGCGCGCCAATGAGGGCGAGATCTCGCAGAGCAGTGTCACTTCAGAACGTGTCGCTGCCACACGCGTGCTTCGGGTCGTGGTCATTGCGCCGCACCCGGATGACGCGGAGTTAGGAATGGGAGGCTCGATCGCGCGCCTCGTCGCGGAGGGGCATCAAGTCCTCATTCTCGACATGACCGATGGAGAGCCGACACCGAAGGGCTCTCGAGCGTTGAGAGCTGCGGAAAGCGAAGCAGCCACGCGCGTGCTTGGTTGTCAGCGGCAGCAACTTGGTCTTCGAAATCGTGAAGTGACGCACACACTCGAAGCGCGTCACGCGGTTGCTGAAGTCCTGCGCGCGTGGCAGTGCGACACGATGTTCATTCCACACCCTGAGGATGCCCATCCTGATCATCGTGCGGCGACGAGGATTGCGGAGGACGCCCGATTCGACGCGAAACTCACGCAAAGCGCGATCGCGGGAACGCCGATCCATCCCAAGCGTCTCTTCTATTACTACTGCACGCATCTTCGAACGATCCCGAGCCCGAGTTTCGCGCTCGACACGACTGAGTTCGTGGAAGTGAAACGCGCGTCGATCCTCGCGTATCGGAGTCAAGTCATCGACCACGCACCCAATCGCGGACTGCTCGATTGGCTTGAAGCTCGCGACCGCTTCATCGGCAGCCAAGTTGGAACGCTCGCGGCCGAACCATTCTGGTCTCGGGAACTTCTCAGCCCATCAGGTCTCGCTGGACTCGTTCCGTAGCAGCACACTTCATCAGGTTACGCGAGGCCTGTCCTGTAGCAGCACATTCCAACGGCTCACACTGGCGACGCAGCGCAAGGTGGATGCCGCAAAGGAAGCGATGCGACTCTGAATCGACTTTCACGCGCGACCACATGCGAAGGGCTGGAGATGCTTGAATCATCGAGTGAGTCCGGCGAAATCGAGGGGAGGACGCACGATTCGTACGCGTTCCTGATCTGCTCCGGCTCGGTCATCGGATGATCGCGCGAGACAGATTGAGAGACCGAGGGGAGCTCGGGCGATGCCTACCACACCCGCCGAACTCAGCCGGCCATCCCGTAGAAAAACCCGGTCTCAGGAAAGGAACTTTCAAAGCATCCACCTCATGGTGGCATAAGCGATAGAGTCTCCGCGTCAGTTTCTTAGAACACCTTTGGCGTCACGACTGTCGCCCTACTCTCGCACGCCGTTCTGCCTGATTCGATTCCCTTCGTTCCCGGCCTGATCGACTCCGTACTCCCCAACTCCGCGCGGTCGGAGTTGCTCCGCCCGCGCATGATGGTCACTCCCCTTTGATGATGGATGCACTGTTCCAGCCCCTCGCAGATCTTGCGCATCTGTCTTCGCTCGCGCACTGGGCGAGTGACTTTGCATCGAGTTTGCCTTCCGTTCTCGCGCAGGCCGGGACAGGGTCCATCCAGGGAGCGTCGGCGCCGCCGCAGGAGCTTCTCGATGGAACTCCCGACTCCCACCTGCTTGCTTGGCTCAGTCGTTACGGCGCAACGTTTATCTTTTTCGCGTTCATCGTTTGTGGCATCGGTCTTCACATCTCAGAAGACTTTCTTCTCATTCCTGCCGGGGTAGCGATCTACCACGGGCAGATGGATTGGGGAGAGACTTTGTTGGCGGCGTACGCAGGCCTCGTGATCGGTGACACCGCATGGATTTGGATGTGTCGGCACTTCGGAACGCGCATCATTCACAGCAAGCGCCTCAAACGACTGATGCATCCGCGCCGGTTGCTCGAGGCGAAGTACGCGATGGAGAAGCGCGGCACCGTTGTCCTCATTCTCGCGAGGTTCATCCCCGGAACGCGGACGGCAGTGCTCACGATGACAGGCGTCCTCCATGTTCCATGGTGGAAATTCCTTGCTGTCGAGTTGACGACTGTCGCTGTCACCGCACCAATTCAGATTGGTATTGGGTGGATCGGTGCTGCAGGCTATGACCACGCCAAAGCCCTCGGTAGCCTTCTCACCATCGGCTTCGCTGTGACCGCGCTCTCGATTGGCGCGTGGTTTGTATGGACTTGGCGCAAAGAATCACGCGCGCGTCGCGGCCCTCGTCCACGATCTCCGGTTGCATGGCTTCGCACCTTTGGGGCGACGAGTGGCGCACGACCGCTCGCCACTCCGAATCCGAGTGCAGCAATCGCAAAGACGAAACCGGCGGAGACCGATTCGCGAAATGGACCGCCGTCAGCTGAGCCGAATGCATAGGACTCCGCCTGGGAGGGCGGCCGCCAAGCTACAAACGGGCACGACTCTCGACCGCGATGCGCGCGATGGGTTCGATGCGATCGACGCAATCGATGCGATCGATGGAATCAAGCGTGCGTTTGTGCATTCCATAGCGTGCAGTGCGGAGCGCGACTCATCGCGCCAGAGGAACCACAAAGAGCATCCGACTGCGATGCGCTTCCTCACGCGGTGGCGCATGTCAATGCGTAGTGCCCCAAGGGCTCCGAGTGTGTTTCGACTCTACCCAGTCTGGCGCGCATTGAATGTGGAGTTGTGAGCGGAACGCTACATATCGCTCTCCTCTCGCAATGAATGACGACGCGGCGTCGGAAGCAATCTGTCACGATCCGCAAGTCCCGCTCGGCGCGGTGCATCACGCTCTCGCGTTGCATACCAATCCAAAACTTCGCTCGACGCATCCACCGCGAAGTCGATGTGCTCCGACGCGCCGCTGTCTGGAGGCAGTTCTGCAACCTGCTCATCGAGCACTCTCGTCGCGAGCCGCTCGTAAAGCTCGCGATCACTCAAGTGATCGGTGCACTGCAGATAGACGCCCCACCGCGCGAGCCCCGCAGCAATCTCCAGAAGCAAGTCCGGCAGCACCTCGTCATCGACAGAGTCTGGCGTTGGAACCTCAACTCCGAGCAACCGCAGTTGCGCCCGGTTGGTTGTGGTCGGTGCTCGCTCAAGGTCATAGACCACCGTCCAGTAGAGGCGATCCGTCATCGCTGCACCTTCAGCGCGCGCGTGAGCGACAAGCGCGTCAATGCCCGCTTCGCGCCGGGATTTCATCGAGGAGATCGCCGCGGCAAATGCTCGCTCTCGCTCCTCAACGCCATCGATCGCCCCTCGATCAACTCGCTCGCGGTGCATCCGTACCTCTTGGTCATTTTCCACGCCGCCCTTCATGCCAACCTCCATGCGAACCTCCCTGTCTACCTCCCTGTCTACCTCCCTGCCTACCTCCCTGCCTACATCCATGAGGACATCTCTACGGCCGTGCCCGCCACGCTCCATCTCGATTCGCGGATCAATCCCGCTGTCAACGGCACTCCCGCGCTGCACACTTCGCATCACACGCTCGATTGCGAGCGCAGACTCACTCTGTGCCGCTCGTCGGGCGTCGAGAGATGAAATCGACTCGCGAAACGAGTGGCCTTCGCCGCCCGTCGTGTCTCGTTCATGAGGACCCACCACTCCATTCCAACGCACAACGCCTCCTTTCGAGCGACGCACCGTGACGCGAAGCTCTAACGCACGAAACTTCAAAATCGCACTTGTGGCGCACCGACGCGCCGCGAGCGAGAGATCAACATAACCTCGCACGGAGCGACCTCGGAAAATGCGCCCAAAATTCTGATCCGAATCTTCCGCGTCCTCGCATACGGCGAGTCACACGAACTCCTCGATCAACGCTGTGGAGCAATCACACTAATGATGGGGAGTTCCACTTCGCGAAACAATTCGCGGTCCACGCATGCTCACTCGGAAGGAGCTCGATGAGATCGCCAGGCAGAAGGGTTCGCCATGAGTCTTCGCTCGACGAGACTCCCGTTTCCGCACTCGCCTCGATCCACAGTTCACGAATCAGCGTCGTCGCGCGCAAGACCTCTGCGCCTGCTCGCCGAGCTACCGCGCCGCTGACAGGTTCGAGTTTCGCTGGCTGCAATTCCAACGCAGCATCCCCTCCTAGGAACCATGTCGCCGGCGTCAGCGACTCAGCACCTTCGATCTTGGCGACGAGAAGCTCGCGACACGGATTGACCGACTGCAACACCTCCGCCGGAATACGACCCCGTAAGGTCACTGCTTGAAGTCCGTCTTCGGCGCGCGCCTCCAAACCGACGCGGGATTGCGCAAGCACCTCACCTGAAAAGGTCATCCGCTCGACGGTCGCTTCAACCTCGCGTTGAGTGAGGGCGTTCGGCCGCTCAAGAAGGTCATCGCTCATGAGAACAACTTCAAGATCGCCCAACAGATCGTGAGACCAACCGTGCGTTGGTTCTATGGAGAGTACCGATCTCGCACACGCTCGACGCACGGCATGCCACGCTGGCTTCGCTCGACCCGCGACATCAATCAGACTCCATGAATGGCCAGCCCAGACATCATTCCATTGCCAAATGAGAGCGCCCATCGATCGCGGCGCGTTCGCGCGATGCCATCGAATGCCGATGTCCATCGCGCGCGCTTGCAGGTGCTGCGCCTGAGCGACGAACTCACGCAGATCGCGCGGCTCACGAAATCGCTCTCGTAAGAACGGCGCGTAGTGGACTTCATCGCCGCCCGTCGCCTTCTGCCGCAGCCGAAGCGCATCAGCTCCGATGGCAAGCGCGGATTGCGGGAGTTGCTCCGCTAGCGTCACAAAGTTCGGTGGAGACTGATGCCCAAACTCACTGCAAAACCTCGGAAGCACGCGACGCAGCCCCTCGATCTTCGCCTCGGCGTCCCATGTATGACGATCTCCAAAGTTTGGATCGTTGGGATGATCTTCCATCGAACCGGAGTACGGGCTCTCCGCCCAATATGGCGTTCCCGCATCGTGCTCTTGCACGGCGGCCGGAAGCGTTTCCAACCAGTACTTGCGGCCCCATGATTGCTTCGGCGCAAGGCGATCCTTCCAGCCCCAACTCCACCAGGCGAGAATGTCCTCATTGCCTCCACACCAGAGGGCGATCGAGGCATGCTGCGAAAGTCGGCGCACTTGATACGCGGCTTCCTCCGCAACGAGCGACGCAAACGGCTCGTCCTCCGGATAGGTCGCGCACGCGAACATAAAATCCTGCCACACGAGAATGCCGAGATCATCGCACGCGCGATAGAACGCGCGCGGCATGTAGTACCCGCCGCCCCACACGCGAACCATGTTGAACCCCGTCTCGCGATAGCGACGCATCTCTGCGCGCCAATCGCGAATCTGTGTTCCGTCAAGCAACATGGGGACGAGATTCGCGCCCCGAGCAAACAACGGCGTGCCGTTCACAAGGAAGCGGAACCGTCGACCTATCGCATCGATGGAAGTGTCTAGCTCCACGCGCCTCGGCGCGATGCGCGCACCCACGGCGTCAGCGCACTGCACTCCGTCAAACGCAACCACATCCGCATGCCACGCAGTATCCGCTCGGCCTCCGAGCTGCCATGGCTGCCACAACTTCGTCGGTTGGATTCTTCGCTCAAACACCCCCTCGTCAAGCACGATTTCTTCGCCGCGAGGCGATGTCAGTGTGGTCTCCAATCTGCAATCACCGAGCTCTCCATCGATACTGAGTTTCAGCGTGCATTCCCCGTCATCACCCCATTGTTGCGAGAGCGAGAGCGGCGCGAGCCGAGCGGCATCCCAACACTCGAATCGCGCGTTGCGAAATCCAACGCCTGCGACGCGGGGCCCCCAATCCCAACCGAAGCGACATGCGGCGCTTCGAGAAAAACAATACGGAGTCCAATCGCCATTCACCGGGCGCTCGCCAAGCAACGATTGCCAGCGAAGCACCTCTGAAACGGGTGCAGCAAATCGCAAGGTGAGCGCGAGCGTTCGTCCCCGCAAGGACTGAGGGATCTCTACATCAAATGGAATGAACGCGCTCTGGTGCGTTCCGAGATGGACATCACCAAGAAACACATCGCATGTGCCGTCGAGCAATGCGATGTGCAGCGCGCATTTCGATCCTTCGCGCGCGTGCGGCACAAACGCCTTTGTTTCAAACGCCCACTCCGTCTTGCCGACCCACTCGCTCTCAAGTTCCGCGCGCAATGGATCAATCGGTTGCTGAACGCCAGCGCGTCCAAGGACCGCGTGAATGGACCATGAACTCCCACTCTCGACCGCCAAGCTTCTGCCGCGCATCCGACCTTCTCCCTCGCCACCGGTTGCCGTGACGGACCACGCACCAAGGCTGACGGGAAAGGCGCGCCGGAGATTACCCATGCATTTTCTCGTGCACGGATTCCTCGACGCTTCCATCGTCTTTAGCGTTCGCACCGCGCGCTTTCAACAAACGCAGCATGCGCGCAAGATCACGGAAACCACCGACCGCGAACCACAGCACCACAGAGGTTCCGACCACGAGGGTGAAGTAGGTGTAACCATGCCAGAAGGAGAGCCACGCGGAATCTTCGAACGGGTAGAGGACGATGATCGGCGTGCCGATCGCGAAGAGCATCGTGCCCGCAATCGGCCATGCAAGCGTGACCCAAGTGACGACGCGATCCCAGCCTGTGAAGTCGCGATCGATGCCGATCTTCTCCCAGAAACTCCGTCGCTCGTCCGCGCCGATGGCGCGTTCGGTTTCGTCGTTGTCCTCAGAGACAGCGTATGCGCCACGGCGAAGCAGTTGATCCAGATCGAACCGCTGACCTTCCGTGATCGACACCGACACGTAGGCAATCGACGCCACAATCATGGCGAAGAATCCCAAGAGTTGACCGTTGAATTTGTTCACCATGAGCAGCGACGTATACAGCGCGTTGAAACCGCCGCCTTCCCATGCCTGCCAGACGCTGCCGAACTCCTTCGTAAAGATTCCGATGGCAGCGCACGCCATGCCGCTCAGCATTCCGGCCCATGCCGCGCGAGTGGTTCCCCACCGCGTGTAAAGACCGCCAATGATCGCGCAGCCCGCGCCTGCAAAGAACAAACTCGCCGTGAGATTGCAGTACATCGCGATGCGCTCGTTCGGAGATCGAAACGCCATGCTGAAGCAGAATCCGAAGACTGCGACTGCAAAGATCGCGCACTTGATGACGAGTACATGGCGCGATGCCTTCAATGGAGCAAGCCCCAACCGCTGCCGCACGGGCATGATGACATCCTGCACGAGAATGGATCCCCACGAGTGCAAGTACGCGTTGTCTGTGCCCAGATACGCGCCGAACATCGCAGCGACAACAAGGCCAAGCAATCCTGCCGGAAGCATGGCGCCAAGCACGACGGGGATGCGGAGCTCGCTCACTTGCCCTGCGGGCATCGCAGCCACCGCGTCGCGCATGACTTGCCCCTCGACCGCGTAACTCGGGTGCTCGAGCATCGTGCGCACGCAAAGCGGCAGCACGAGCGTGATGAGCATCAGCACGCGGAATCGCCAACCGTTCAGGATGTTCGCCATCTTCGATTCATGCGGCGTAATCGCGGCGGCGTTGTAGCCTTGGTCGCCCTGCCACGCCTTCGCGGTGTAGAGCAGAATCACGACCTGAATCATCCAGTACGCAACATTGAAATTCTCTTCGGCGCTCATCGCACTCGGCGCAGGATTGATGAGTGACTTGCCGTTTTTCACAGACAGAAGCGTGTCCGAGAGATCGCTCCATGGGAACTTCATCAGAAGCCACAGCGTCAGAGCCGCGAACACGAGATTGCAAAACACGCCCTGCAGGAAGTCCGTCAGCATGACGGTCACTTGTCCGCCGAGGAAAATGAAAAACAGCGCGGTGCTCAGCATCACGATCATGAGCGCGGCGTAGGTGTCGACCTCCACGCCACTCACAAGAAACACTTGTGGCAAGCCGGTGAGATGCATCAGGAAGCGCGCTGAGATTCCGGGAAACACGCCGTAGTTCAAAAGTCCCGCAGCAAACGCCACGAATCCACAGAAGATGCGGAACGACCGCGAGTACCGCATTTCGAGAAACTGCGCCAGCGTCAACGCGCGAGTGCGGCGGTATCGATACGCGACCCATCCAGTGAGCGCGAGAAAAATCATCACCGGACCTTCCGCGAGTCCCCACCAGATCGATGTGTATCCCACATCGTAATTTTGCTGGAAGTACCACGCGAGCGTGATCAGACCAATCGATGCACGCGCATCGGCGAGCGCGATGAGGTACCGACCGGCGCACCGGTTCGCCGCGAGAAATCCGGCGACGCTCCGTCCGTACTTGCGCGTGGCGATTCCAACGGCCGCGAGGCCCACCACGAGCGCGATTGGGAAGAGCCAGTCGAGGAGCGTCATATGCATCGAGAGATTGCCTCAGTACAAGTCATGGATGCGCGACGACTGTCGCAATCCCGAATGGGTGCAAAGCAAACTGAATCTCATTGCGCTTCGCATCGAAGTGGCCGCGTTCCTGTGCGGACTCGAGCGGTCGCTCGAAGGCATCCGTGCACTCCGCGCGTTGACACCAAGAGGGCATCCGCACGCACACCGTACCGCGCGCTCCGTGCTTTTCGACGATGCGAATCGCCACGCCTTGTCCACTCTCGCAGGGCTTGATCGCGGCGATCTCGACCGCCATCGGCGGCTCGCACACGACAGCGCACGGCTGCGCGAGCGTTCCTTTGCCTCGACCGACACCGAGCACGGTCAACGGACGCAAGAAACGCTCAGCTTCCGCATCGATTTCCGCAGCGCGCCAGTCGCCATCGTGCGCGAGGATCGCGTATCGGAATGCGTGAAGGCGACGATCACAGGTTGCGTCGGGGAAGTTCGGAGACTTGAGAAGCGAAAGCCCGAGCGTTGTCGCGTTCGACGACGCTCGCGCATCCCGACCGTACTTCCCGTCATCGAGAATCGACACGCCGAATCCGGCTTCCGAAACATCCATCCACCGATGGCCTGGCACTTCGAATTGCGCCTTCTCATGGGTCGTGTTGCGATGCGTCGCACGCTCAATCGCGCCGAACTGAATCCCATACGTGGCTGCACGCGCTCGCACGCCAATTGGGAACTCAGCCCGAAGCAATGTTTGCGACTCGCGCCAGTCCACTTCACAGAGCACTTCAACGCGACGAGAGAGCGCATCGAGGCGATAGATCATGCGCATTTCGCTCCGTGCGCCGATGGACTGCAGCACTTCAATCTCGCCACGAATTCCCTCGTTGGTGAGCACACGAATCTGCGCCGCCCCCTCGACCAACGTTGGCTTCTCGCGATAATCGCGGTCCGTGTCCCACGCCTCCCACCGTCGTGGACGATCCTCAAACAACATGAGCTGATGCAGCGGAAGCAGGCCGCGTCCATTTGCGGTGGGCGCATTCAACACGCGCCCATCTTCGTTGCGAACAAGCAACGCAATCCGACCCGCGGCATCAAGTTCCATTGCGATGGATCGATTCGCGAGCGACCGCTTCGAAACATCCACAGGATCCGGCGTACCGCTCTTCCATGGTGTAACGGCTGCGATCGAACAGGCTTGAATTTCAGGGAAAAAATGCAATTCGCCGTCTGGAGAGGCGGCGACCCCACTCGCTCCTGATGACGCAGGATTGCACACCACGAGGCTCTCGCCTCCCCCAAGAATCCCGCACAACGCATCGGCCGCATCGTCGGCGACCGCATTTGCTTTGCTCAGAGTCACCTCGTGATCGCGCTGTGCATCTTCATAGACCGCCGTGATGCTTGAGCCGGGAAGGATGTCATGAAACTGGTTGAGCAGTAGTGACTTCCATGACGCATCGAGCGCGTCACGCGTCTTCGCACAGTCCCCGCGCTTCGCAAGAGCCGCACTCAAGAATTCCGCGCGACGCAGCGCCTCCTCATTCTGAAGATTCGCTTGCTTGATCCACGCTTGGCTGGTGTATGTCCCACGGTGCAACTCAAGATAGAGCTCACCGTCCCACCGTTGCGCTGGCGTATGGCTCGATTCCTTGCTCGCAACATCGCGATGCAAGTCTTCGCACCACGCGTGCACGCTCTTCTGCTGCACCTGTGGCAGCCCCTCAATGGCAGCGGCTCGTTGGGCGCGCTGTGCCATCTCAGCAGTCGGGCCTCCGCCGCCATCCCCAAATCCGTACGGTTGCAACCAACGCTGACTCACTGCGCTACTCGCGATGAGGTTCTTCTCGCCCGCGAGGAAGTCTTGCGGGAGAATCGAACTGTTGTAGTTGTGCCCTGGAGTGAGGTGCGTCAGCACTTCACTTCCATCGATGCCTCGCCACATGAATGTCACATGTGGGAATCGATTCGTCTCACACCAACTCATCTTGTTGGTGATGAATGTGTCCATCCCCGCATGCCGCAAGATCTGCGGGAATGACGCGGGAAATCCGAAGGTATCGGGGAGGTAGACCTGACGCTGCGGCGCGTCCTTGCCAAATACTCGCGCCCAGTACCCACAACCGTGGAGCATCTGGCGAATGAAACTCTCACCTGAGGGACAAGTGCAATCCGGTTCGATCCACATCGCACCCGCGGCTTCCCAGCGCCCAGACTTCACCGCGCGCTTGATCCGCGCGAAGAGTTTGGGTGCATCTTCTTCCACATATGCATACTGCTGCGCTTGTGAGCAAAGAAATCGAAAGTTCGGGAACCGATCCATCAGCGCCAGCACATTCGCGAAGCTGCGAATGCACTTGCGACGCGTCTCGACGATGGGCCACAACCACGCAGTATCGATATGTGCATGCCCGACGGCGTTGCACATCGAATTCGCGTCGCGGCCATGTCCAACGAGCATGCGGTCGAGCTGGCGCCGTTGCTGCTTGATCGCAGCGCGGGGATCAGCCGCGGGAATTGCGCCATGCATCGCTCGCAATCCCGCATCGAGTTCCTTCGCGCGCGGATCCGATGCGTCAAGCGCGAGCATCGTGCGGCGCGCTGTATCGAAGTCCTGCGCGAATTGCCATGCTTCATGGTCATAGGCGACGAGTTCACAGAGCTCGACTCGACCAGGACGATCTTCCTTCCATCTTGCATGCTGCTCTGGATGATCCCACCAGAATGTGGAGATTCCTAACGGGAGATTGCATGCGCCCTCAATGAGGCAGTCGATCTTTTCGCCACCCTTCGCCCGCGGAACCAGCACCACCATGTCACGGTACGGATCGAATCCGTGCACGGGCGCACCATCTCGCCAAAGTGTTCCCTCTGTCCCGCACGAAAACCGGAGCGCGACGCAGCGACCGCGCATGGAAGCAGGGACAACACCTTGCACTCGAAACCACGCAGTCGACCACACAGGTCCCCATCGAGTTCCGATGGGACACTGCGTAAACTTGGCTCGTTGAGCGAGCGCGACGCTTGGTCGATCGACGCCCTTCGGTCGCCACCAAGTCAGACTGAGCGATGAGCGAATCGGGAACGCGAGTGGCGCAAGAATCTCTTGGGCGAAACTCTCGTATCGAAGGGCGGAGTACTGAAGTTCCGGGAGCACCTGCTCACTGTACTGCGGCAGTCGGAGTTCGTATGCCGAAGGGGTTTCGAATGAAGGACCAGAGACCGGCTAACCCCTTCAGAATGAGACCGTCCTTTCGCTCGGCACCAAATCGCGCTGCAACGACTGCTTCGTGCGAGCGATAGCGCGGCGGAAGGGCGACGAGTGCGCCGCTCCCCTGCTCAGTTGTCGCAACGAAGGTCGACCAAAGGACACCGCATACGAGCGCGCTCGGATGAGCACCCAAGTCCACCTCGCGAGAGGGCATGATGAACCATGGGCGGTAGCAGAACTTCATCGAAGCACCGTTCGGAACGATGGTGCCTCGCGTTCGAATGGGCAAGCCAGCGCGCGGGCGAGCGAGAAATGCGCGAACCGGTCCATCATGTGGAATCGCGCGGAACCATCGCATCGTCAGCAAGTCCCATGCGCAGGTTGTCGCGAAGAGGTTGAGGCGGACGCACCATCCCGCAACAAGCATGCAGAAAATCACAATTGGAAGCGCGACGATCGCACCAAGCACCGGGTGAATCGCGAGCGCTCCGAGAAGCACGCCCAGAAATGCCGCCCGAACCGAAAGCAAAGCTGCGTCCACAAGCGCGAACGGACTGAGGAGTACAAGGGCGTCAATCGTGTGAGAAACCACCCAAACGACCGCAAACAACGCCAATGCCGCGATGTACATCATGACATCCGTCGGCACGCCTGCAAATGCGAGGTTGTTGGGAAGCGCGATCGCGGTCGCGACTTGATTCACACTCACGCCAGCGTGCGACATCGCAGAAGCGATGTATGGAAGGAGCAGGCCAGCCGCTAAGAGCGCTGAACACTTGTTTTCAAGATAGTGCACGGCGTCAAACACCTTACGAACCGGCCAAGGGACGGGGCGAGTCGTCCATCGCGCGATCTGTCCGATCGCAAAGATCGCGAGAAGAGTTCCCCAGACCCAAGGATTCGCGTGAAGAGGAAGCGCGCTTCCAGGCGCAGCGCGGTACCAATCGATCGCGCCAAAGAGCGACATCACCATCAAGGGTGAAATCGCCAAACCCGTGATCTCAGCGAATCCGCCACTGATGCTTGTTGATCGGAGTTCCACATTTGCCTTCGCCGGAACGGACGGAGCATCATGCGGCGCGGCTGCGGATTGCGTCGACAGCGCCACTGGCCTTACGGCAGCAGACGCGCGCGAGTTGATCCCGAGTGCAAGTGCGGCGAACGCAAGAACACACATCATGCGGCGGAACGGAATTCGATTCCAGAGTTTCATGCGTTTGCTCACTCTCAGCGCCCTGTTCATACGCGGTTCCCGAAACCCGAGTTCGGGCGCGCCAACCTAAGTTCGCAGCATACCCTGTCCACCCCTTGCCAATCGATCCTTCCAACTACGCGACGATTGCACCGGAGGTGCTGCGGAGCGCGACATCTGTGATCCCGAGCGCTCTCCTTGCAGGCGCTATCGCCGTCCTCGCTACATTTTTCGTCGAACGATTTGGCGGCATCGTCGGAGGGATCCTCTCCACGCTTCCGACCACCATCGTTGCCTACGCGCTTGGCATCTACGCTCAGAGCGTCTCCACCGATGAGTTTCGCCGCGCGATGGCATTCGTGCCACTCGGCATCCTGCTGAACGCTGCCTACCTCCTGCTCTGGCGTTGGCTCCCCGATCAACTGAAGCGACTTCAGGTTCGCCACGTGTTGAGGTCAACGATCGCACTTGCATCGTTCGCGTGGATCGTCGCGGCGCTCGTCCTCATCTTCGCCCACGATCACTACGAACCAAGCGTTGAGGAAAGCGTCTTTTTCGGCGGTGCGGCGACTTGCGTCGGCCTCGCACTTGGTCTTTACGCAACGCGACGTGTGCACTCCGCGCCACGCGGATCCCATCGCGTTCGGCTCATCACCTACTTCATGCGCGGGGTCGGCGCGAGCGTTGTCGTCGGCGCGGCAATTCTCATCGGTCGATCTGGGCTGCCGCTCGCAAGCGGGCTGGCAAGCGTGTTCCCGATCATCTTCACCACCATCATGGTTTCGACTTGGCTCTCGCAAGGCGAAGAGGTTCCGGCAGGAGCGGCAGGTCCGATGACGCTCGGGACGCTGAGCATCAGTGTCTTCGCACTGCTCGCCTGCTGGTGGATGCCGGCACTCGGACCAATCATTGGGGCAACCTGCGCATGGTGCGCATCCACTGCTTGCGTGAGCATTCCGGGATACCTGTACATAAGGTCACATTGCATGGTCTCGAAAGATCACGAACAAGCTGCTGCTGACCAGAGCGGGACTATCGGAACCGCATCGAATCGAAAGATTTCGTGATAATCTCAGCAACTCAAGCAAGCAGAGGCCGAAGAACCACGGCATACTTTCAATAACTTTCCATGCGCTCCCGCTCTGCCATCCGCACGCTCGCCATTCTCGCCTTCACGGTGTGGACTGCCTTGTGCTGCTGTGAGCGCCGAGTGCTCGCGGAATGGATCGGCTTCGCCATGCCGCAGATGAGTTGCTGCATCGGCGCCGAGCCTGAAATCTCCGAAGGTGACTTCGCAGACGAAGTTCCAGCATGTTGCGCAAGCAAGCACTGCGCGGGGAGTTCTGAATCCGACACGCCCGATCCGAAGCCTGAGGGCTGCGCGATGAAGGGCTGTTGCGATCGATTCAGTGGACCGATCGTTGTGTTTGATGTTCCCACTGACAGTGTGGGCGTTGACTGCGTGTGGTACGCCGACCTACGAACGCTGAGCTCAAGTGCGATCGACGCGGATGACGCTGCGCGGCACCCGCCCCCACCATGGCTCGGTGCATGGCCGAATGTCGCATCCTTCTCGCCGAAGTTGATGCTCGTGATCTCGAGCCGAATCCGAATCTAAGTCCGCCGAGTGCCTTGCCTCGCCCCGCAATCATTGCGTTGGGCCTTCTCGCATTCACTTGGTTCAAGGACAAATCCGTGCACAATCCAATCGCTCAGCTGAGCCCTCAGACCGCGTGCGCGATCACGCTGCTCACCGCACTCGCACTCGCAATTCCAGCCTGTTCATCAAACGATGCGTTCCGATCTTCTCAACCCGCTGCGATCCACGCCGCGCTGACTGAGTCCCTCAGTCCAGACGCTGCGGCACTTCTCGCACTAGAGCGCGCGCCCGCAGTGCAAGCCGCGCTGTTACGAAGTCACTCGGCTGCATTACAAGCGCGCGCTGTCGCGCTTCCGCCCGACCCGAGCCTCGCGCTCTCTTGGGGCTTTCCTATCGGGATGGGCGAAAACCCTGTCACCGCGGGGATCATGGGCGAACTCGCGTGGCTGTTTGCCCGCGATCGACTCGTCAACGCCGCCAACGCATCACGAGAGATCGCCGCCGAAGAACTCCTCGCGGTTTGCGCTTCCACCGCAGCCGAGGCGCGCGAGCTCACTCGGTCACTCCGCTTCTCGCGGACAGCCGTGGAAGCGGCGCGTGCACTCGTGGCCGCGAGGCAAAACATCGCTGACTCCGATGACGCGATGGTCCTCGCAGGTGAACTCCCGCTCGCTGAAGCGATCGAATCGGCATCAGAACGAGAAACAGCAATCGCGATGGAGGCAGATATGCGACTCGAGGCTCATGAACTCGAGCGCGCACTCGCGTCATTGCTCGCCGTCGAAGCCATTGGACCCGTGACGGCTGAGCTCACGGATCCGGCAGCCCTCGAACTCTCGACGCGAACGATTGATGTGCTTGAGGCTGAAAGAGATCGCGCGATGCGCGCAAGCGAACTCGCGGAACTGGACTCTTGGTTTGCGAGTGGCCTTGATGGAGAAGTCGCGTACGAACGAGACATGGAGGGCGACAAAGCGGTGATGATCGGCGCAAACATCGGCATTCCGATCTTCCGCCGCGGGCTTGAGGTGCAGAGTGCCGTTGCGCAATTGCGCGCAGCTGAGGCCACCCTCGCCGACGCTCTTCGCATGGCAAGCCTCGACGCCGAGCACTCGCTCGACCGCGTGAAACGCGCGCATGAAGCCGCACACGCGGCATTGGTTGGCGCAGACGGACTTGAGCAGTATGCCGCGACTGTGCATGCGGCACTCGAAGCCGGCGAATCGAGCCCGCGCGCGACGAACCTCGCGCGCGCGATGGCAGCAGAGCGACGAATCGAGGCGATGCGACGCGCGATTCTTGAAGCGGATGCCCTCGCTGTACTTGAAGCGCGGACGCGAACGGCGGCACCACCAACGGTTGCCCGCGCGCAGAAGGAAGGAGGCGCATCGTGACCCAATCGACACCCAACACAACCTCTCGGATTCGATTCGTGACTCGCATTCTCGTTCCATCCACAATTCTCGGAGCAACAGCATTGCTCTTGGGATGGAGTGCATGGAGCGCACTGCAATCGTTGCCTGAAGTGCGCGTGACGCCGGTCGCGCTCGTTCAAAGCCAAAGCGCGCGAGCAACAAGCGCGACTGCGGGTGGAGGCATTCAGGCGCCTGGGTGGATCGAACCGCTTCCATTCGCGACGGAAGTAACGCCGTTGCGTGAAGGCGTCGTCACCGAGATTTTGGTGCTCGAAGGCGACCGTGTCGAAGCAGGACAAGTCATTGCTCGACTCGACGCAGCTGCTGAAACGATTGCACTGGCACGCGCGCAAGGAGAACTTCGCGCTGCGGAAGGCGACTCGCTCGCCGCAGAGGCAGAAGCGATAGCAGCCGCGCGGGCACTCGAATTGCAACTTGAGTCGACCGTCATGCTCGCCGACGCGAATGCAAAGTTCGCAGCCGCCGAAGCCATGTTTGCGAGTTTGCAAGCCGAAACAACCGAAGCTCGAGCGATGCGCGACGAAGCGCAAGATGAGTTGACGCGCAAGTCGAGCCTGCGACAGACGGGCGGGACGAGTGAGGGCGAGGTCCGTCGACTGACGCTTCGAGTTGAAGCGCTCACCGCCGCGATGCAAGCCAAAGAGTCTGCAGTTCGTGGTGCTGACGCGGAGCGTGAAGCGCTCAGGATCGCAGCCACCGCAGCCCAAACGGCGCGCGACGAGCTGCTTATGGAACGCGCGAAGGCCGCAAGCACGCACGGGATGCGAGTCGCAGCGATGGGCATGCTTGAAGCGAAGCGAGCGATGCGAGACGAGGCTGCCTTGATGCTCGAACGAAGTGCTGTTCGGGCCACGGCGACCGGCGTCGTGCTACAGCGACTCGCCACGCCAGGCATGATGGTTGGAGGCACGAGTGAGGCGAGCGCGAAGCCGATCTTGCTCTTGTACGACCCTGCCCTCCTGCAAGTCCGTTGTGATGTTCCACTCAAGGACGCGGCGCAGGTCCACATCGGAGCGGCTGCGGAGATCCGCGTCGATGCGCTTCCCGATCGCGTGTTTGACGGCGAAGTCATTCGACTCGTCCCCCTCGCGGATTTGCAGAAGAACACAGCGCAGTGCAAAGTCGCAATCAGGGATCCTGATCTCGCGTTGCGACCCGACATGCTTGCGCGAGTTCGAATCAATACGGACTCGAAGCAAGGCGTTGGCGCGCATGGCGAGGGAATTGCCGTGCCGACCGAAGCGATTCGCACAAGTGATGCGGGCGAAAGTGAAGTTCTGCTCGCCATCCCACAAGGCAACTCGCTCTTGACGGAGCGTCGCGTCCTCGTCCTCGGCGCGGTGCGCGGCGAAGGCTGGGTCGAAGTGGAGAGCGGGCTTTCCGCGGGCGATCGCGTTGTCCTCGACTCCATGATCACCGCCGGCACGCGCATCCGCGGCATTGAGACCTTGAAAGGGGAAGCGCCATGAGCGACCGACACGAGATTCCTTCCGCTGGACCTGCATTTATTCGCTGCTCCAAACTCACCAAGGCGTACCACAAGGGCGATCAAGAGATTGTTCCCCTTCGCGACCTCGATCTCGAGATCGCGAAGGGGTCCTTCGTCTCACTCATGGGACCAAGCGGTTCTGGAAAGACGACACTGCTCAATCTGCTCGCAGGCATTGACTCCGCGACTGCCGGAAGTCTGTGGATTGGCCAGAACGACCTCGCGACTATGAGCCGCAATCAACTCGCGGCGTGGCGCGCGAAAGAAGTTGGCATCATCTTTCAGTCCTACAACCTCGTGCCCGTCCTCACGGCGTACGAGAATGTGGAACTGCCGCTGCTGCTCCATTCGTACTCCCGTGCAGAGCGCGCAGAACGCATTGAGGCGGCGCTCGATACCGTTCAGCTGATGGATCGAGCGGGACACTTCCCTCGACAACTCTCCGGTGGTCAAGAGCAGCGCGTCGCGATTGCGCGTGCCATCGTCGCCAATCCCCCGCTGTTGCTTGCCGATGAACCTACGGGCGACCTTGATCGCGAAAGCGCGTCGATGGTGCTTGACCTTCTCGGCCGGTTGCACAGCGAGCGTGGTTGCACCATTGTGATGGTTACGCACGACCCGTCCGCGGCTCATCGAGCGCAAACAGAGCTCCACCTTGAGAAGGGGCAACTGCTTCGCTCTCATACTCCAGTGCCAGTCGGAGGTGCCCATTGATTTGGTGGCGAGTTGCTCTCCTCTCTCTCCAAATGCTCGCGCGGAACCGATTGCGTGGCGCGCTCGCGGTCCTCGGTATCGCGGTGGCCACCTTTCTTCTGTCTGCCGAGCGTGCAGTTCACGCGGGCGTTCGCGATGCAACATCGGCGTCCGCCGGGGACACGCGTCTCATCGTGTATCGCGCAAATCGGTTCTGCCCATTCACGAGCAGGATTCCTGAGCGCTATGTCGACGATCTCATGAAGATCCCAGGCGTGAAGAGTGCGGTTCCGATGCAGATCATCGTTTCGAACTGCCGCGCGAGTCTTGATGTCGTGGTCTTCCGTGGTGTTCGAGCAGCCGACGCGAAGACGGTTCTCGCGCCACGCATGGAAGTTCTCGAGGGGTCCTTCGACGCGTTCCTTTCACGCGGCGATGGCGCCCTTGTTGGCAGCGCGCTCGCATCTCGACGCAATCTCCGCGTCGGCGACCGATTCACGAGCGCAGGGATCAGCGTCACCATCGGCGGCATCGTCGAGAGTGATGGGCCACAAGACCGGAACGCGTGCTATGTTCAACTCCCGTTCTTGCAGAGTGCTGCGGGAGGGATCCAAGGCGGAGAGGTCACGCAGTTCGAGGTTGAAGTAAGCGACGCGTCAAAGATGACGGAGGTTGCGCGTGAAATCGACGCGCACTTCGCCGCCGATCGTGCGCCGACTTCGACACGACCAGAAAAAGCGTTCGTTGCGCGGGCCGCCGATGATCTCGTCGCCATCGCGGAGTTCGCCGGATGGCTCGGGATCGGCGCGCTCGTTGCGGTGTTCGCGCTCGTCGCGAACGCCATCGTGCTTTCTCTTGACGCACGCACACGCGACATCGCGATTCTTCAGTCCGTTGGATTTCAAGGCGGGCTCATTGCGTGGAGCGTGGTTGTTGAGAGTCTTGCACTTGCTCTCGCGGGAAGCCTCGTTGGGGCGGGTGCGGCGTACGCGGCACTCAGCATCGGGCAGTTTGGTCTTGGCGCTGAGGGCGTGAATGTTGAGTTCCAATCCTCGCTCGCGATGACTGCGCTCTCGGTGGGTGCTGCATGCATCGTCGGCGTGCTCGCGGGATTTGTGCCCGCGCTCTCTGCGGCGCGGCGCAGCATCGTTGAAGGGATGAAAGGCGCATGAAACTTCTCCCATTTGACTACGCAATTCGCAATCTGGGTCGAAGCCCGAAGCGCTTGTTACTCGTCATCTCTGGAAGCACACTCGTCTGCTCACTCGTGCTTGGCTCCGTTGCATTTTCTCGTGGCCTTGAGGGCTCGATGAATGCATCAGGACTAGAGACAAACGCGTTTGTGTTGGGGTCAGGAAGCGAGGAGAGCGTTGAACGCAGTGAGATTCCGCCTTCGACCGGTTCGATTCTCGCTGCGAGCGTCGACGGATTGGCAACACTCGCTGGTCAACCAGTGGTCTCGAGCGAGATTCATGTGGCCGTACCCGTCACGCTCGCGGATGCCCCGCCGACCGAAGAAGCGCCTCCCGTCCTCGTACGCGGCTTCGAGTCCATGGTGTTTGCAGTGCATCCACAAGTGCGACTCCGCGAAGGTCGATGGCCCGCTCGGGGGAGTGATGAGGTGGCTGCGGCTCCGGAAGCGCTCGCCAAAGTCCCTGGCGCAACACTCGGATCACACGTCGAAATCGCAGGCGTCCCCTTTGAGATTGTTGGACTCTTCGACGCGCCTGGCACCGTCATGCATGCTGAGTTCTGGATGCGCCTCGATCGCCTCGCGCAGTTGACGCAACGCACGACGCATTCTGTGGTCGTCGCGGCGCTCGGAGATGCTGAGATTGGTGATGTGGATGCGTTCACATCCTCTCGCCTCGACCTTGAATCGGTCGCGATGACTGAACATGCGTATTTCTCGCAACTTGCGGAATTCTTTGCGCCGATTCGCCTCCTTGTCCTCGTGACCGCGATTCTCATCTCGTCGGGCGGAGTCTTAGGCGGAGTGAACGCGATGTACGCTGCATTCGCGTCCCGTGTGCGCGAAGTCGGAACGCTGCAATCGCTTGGATTCAGCCGATTTGCAATTGCGACGAGCCTCATTCTGGAGTCGACGGTTGCCTGTATCTGCGGCTCGCTCGTCGCGTGCTTCGTCGGACTCGTCCTGCTCGACGGCATCGCGATTCGGTTTTCGATGGGCTCGTTCGGACTCGCCGTTGATGCACATTCCATTCTCGCGGCGCTGCTCGCGGGCATGTTCTTGGGATTGCTTGGGGCAATTCCCGCGATCGTTCGCTGTCTTACTCTTCCTATCCCTTCTGCGCTCCGTTCATAACGCACCACTTCTCTTGGAGTACCTCACATGCTGACCTCGTTCCTCTTCGCACTCTCGCTCGCCATCGCTGAACCACCAGTCGCACCGCCTCCATCGATTCCCGCCGCAGTCTTTGTAGAGACCATGCCCAAGGACGCGAAAAGCGTTGCGGTCGTGAAGAAGAACGCGAAGAAGGGCGAGAAGGTTGTCATGGAAGCCAAGATTGGAGGGCGCGGCGAACCCTTCTTGAAGAATCGCGCAGCCTTCATGGTGGCGGACACTTCACTCAAGAGTTGCAATGAGATCGAGGGCGACACATGCCCCAAGCCATGGGATTACTGCTGCGAAACCAGCGATTCCAAGAAGACGAACATGCTGATCGTGCAAATCGTCGACGCCGAAGGCAAGCTCCTCAAGTGCGACGCAAACGGCGTCCACGGACTCGCTCCACTTCGCACGATCGTCGTCGAAGGCGTGGTGGCAAGTGTCGACGACAAGGGCAACTGCACCATCAACGCCACGCAGATTTGGGTCAAGCCCCAAGAGAAGAAGTCGTAAACTCCGGCGCATGACGCAGAGCGATCTCTTCCTCGGACTCGACCTCGGAACCTCGAGTACCAAGGCTGTCCTCCTCAGCGCCGATGGTGCACTGATTGCAGAAGCGCAGGCCGACCACCCCGTGTCGTATCCACGATCGGGGTGGTCGGAGCAGGACCCAAGCGACTGGTGGAAGTCTTGCGTTTCTGCGACGAAATCCGTACTCGATCGCGCGGGAGGGAACGCAGGCGACCGTGTCGCCGCAATCGGGCTCTCCGGTCAAATGCATGGACTTGTCGTGCTCGACGCCACAGGAAAAGTGCTCCGACCGTGCATCCTTTGGAACGACTCACGCAGCGCTGAGATCTGCGACCGATGGATGCGATCACCTGGGCTTCCCGAGTTGCTGCGCACAACCGGGAATCGAGTCTTTCCCGGATTCCAAGCACCGAAGCTGCAATGGGTCAAGGAGCATGAGCCAGAGATCTTTGCTGCGACGACGCACGCGCTGTTGCCCAAGGATTGGCTTCGCTATCGACTCAGTGGCGTGATGATGGGCGAGCCGAGCGACGCCTCGGGCACTGGGGTCTTCGACTGCGCGCATCGAACATGGAGCACGGATCTACTCCAGCGCCTCGGCTTCCGCCGCTCGCTCTTCCCTGACATCGCCGAGTCGCCTGTGCACTCAGCAACACTCTCTGCTGAAGCAGCGAGGGCACTTGGACTTCGCGCGGGCATCGGCATCGCGGGAGGCGCAGGAGATCAAGCGGCTGGAGCGGTTGGGAGCGGCATCGTTGAAGAAGGAACGGTCTCGTGCGTGATCGGGACTAGCGGTGTGGTCTTTGCGCCAAGCGCAAAGTGGCGCGCGACTGCCAATGGCGAACTGCACGCCTTCTGTCACGCCGTCCCGAACAAGTGGCATCTCATGGGCGTCGTGCTTTCCGCAGGTGGAAGTCTGCGATGGTTTCGCGATCACCTGGCATCTGACACCATCGAGCTTGCGAAACAAAGAGGCGTCGACCCTTACGAGATCCTCGCTCAACGCGCTGCAGCCGCGAGCCCAGGCGCTCGTGGTCTCGTCTTTCTTCCTTACCTCACTGGAGAGCGGTGCCCGATTCCGGATGCGCATATGCGCGGAGGGTTTCTCGGTCTTGATGTCAGCCACACCCGTGATGACGCGACCCGTGCCGTCTTCGAAGGCATCACATTCGCGCTTGCTGGAAACATCGCGCTTCTGCGAGAGCTCGGGCTCAGCATCAATCGCGTGCGATTGTCAGGCGGAGGCGCGCGGAGCCTGTTCTGGCGGCAACTCTGCGCGGACGCATTTGATGCGGAGATCGCGCTTCTCGAGTCCGATGCAGGGGCGGCGACAGGCGCGGCGATACTCGCGGCCGTCGGCGCGGGAGCATTCGTAAGTGTTGAAGCGGCGTGCCGCGCGACCGCTCGCGAAAGGGAGTGCATTTCACCTGGCAAGGATGCTTCTCGACTCGCGCGAGCGCACGCAAAGTTCGACGAGGCCACTCGACACGCGCAGGGATTCCGGCACTAACTCGTCTACACTTCGCGTGTGCACTTGCTCGCGTCACTTCTCCTTCTTGTTCCACCCGCCACGGCGGATGCGCCGCCTGTGTCGCCGAAAACTGCGGGGCTTGGTCTCGTTCCGACCCTCGTGATTTACGCTGTCACGCTCCTTGGCATGGCAGCGATCGGTTGGGTTGCCTGGAAGCGCGTCAGTAAACAAGAAGCCGCCGACCCCGAGTATGCCGCGAAGCTGGCGGCTGACGACGAGCGCGTAAAGACCGGCGTCTTTGCACAAGACTTTGCGCCACGGCGCGACTCGAAGTGAACACGAACGCGCGCACCCCCGCGTTTCGCCGAGCTCGATTTTCTTGTCACGCGCGCTGCGCGGTACGGATCTTCGCGAACGCAACTTGGAGTTTGTCGCCAGGGCAACTCGTCGCCGCGCCTTTCCACTCTCGGTGTGAGTAGACATGCGACTTGCTCACGCGGTACTGCCCGCGGAGATCCGTCAACACTCGGGAGAGTGTGGCGAGTTGCGCCTTTGTCGGGCTCTGAATCTCAAAGTTCCCCATGACGAGAACCCCGATGTTTCCCTCATTGCGGTTCTTGACGTGCGCGCCCTGATACTTGATCGATCGCCCCTGCCACAGCGTTCCGGCTCGATCGATGATCAGGTGATAGCCAATGTCACCCCAACCCTTTGCTTGATGACCCGTGCGGTACAGATCGATGCGATCTGCCATCTCCCCAGTATTCGTGCTTGTGATGAGCTTGTCGAGTCCGTCGTGATGCACCGTGATCGATGTCACTGGGAGCATCGGATTCATGAGGGGCACGACAGGTGCCCCCTGTGCCCACAGTGACCGCGGTTTGGCCCAAGCGAGTGCAGCAGGACCATTGGAAACCGGAGCCGCAATCGGCGCCGCTTTCGCTTGCGGGGTGTTCGGTGAACGGGGTACCGAGGGAGGCGGCGTGAGTGGTGCCGGTCCGCTGTCCCAGATTCCGTCTGGCCGAGTTGGAGCCTTGACCAAACTCGCATCCTGCTTGGGGGCACACGCGGCAAGCGTGAGCAGCGCGGCAGCTCCAAGGAACGCGCGGCGACCGTTCGCAGTCAACTGCTCAGGCGTCAACATGCCAGCGTGCCGCAACGGATCTGAGCGCTCGTCCATCGGCTCACGCGCTAGCTCCGCGCCTTGCATTTCTTTGGTCGAGATGTGCATGTGCGGGTGTTCCATGTTGCGTTCGGCGTCGCGTTCCCTGCACTCACACACAACCTCACGAGCGGATGTCGCGGAATTCGGGAGCCCATACATCGGCAATCGGCGGGCTCCTGCGTCACTCCTCAGGCTCCCGAAAGTATAGAACGCACGAGCGCGCGCTGAGTTCTTCCAAGGCCGTGGCGCGACAGGCAAAAAAGTGCCCAAAAAGTTGCCCGAAACAACCAAGGAACCTCCTCGCCGACGCGGCGATTTTCCCCATGGAAGCAAGGGGTTTTGGTAGGATGAGCATTCGCGAAACGGCACCTCCCGCGAACGACTTTTCTCGCGCATTTCTTATGCCTGAAATCAACACTCCCGCTTCACCCACGCCCCCTGTCGCCGTCCTCGCGGAATACACCGCCGAATCGATTCAGGTCCTCGAAGGGCTCGAGGCGATCCGCAAGCGACCAGGCATGTATGTCGGCGGAACGGGCCTCAACGCCCTGCACCATCTGGTGTACGAGTGCGTCGACAATGCGATCGATGAAGTGATGGCCGGCTTCGCGACTTCCGTCACAGTCCGCATTGGCGTCGATGGAAGTTGCACGGTCATGGATGACGGCCGCGGCATGCCAGTGGACCCCATGCGGCATGAGGACCCGACGATCAACGGCCGTCCCGCCGTGGAAGTGATTCTCACCGAAGTGCACGCAGGTGGAAAGTTCGGCGACAACGCATACAAGGTCTCCGGCGGCTTGCACGGGGTCGGCGTGAAGTGCGTCAATGCGCTTTCGGAGTGGACCGTCGTTGAAGTGCTGAAGGACGACAAGACGTACCACATTGGATTCGCACGCGGCGAAGTCACTGAACCACTCCGCCAAATCGCGACAACCTCTCCGGCGCCGGCTGGCGCGAAGCACTCTGGAACGAAGATCTCCTTCCTCCCCGACAACACGATTTTCCCTGACATCGAGTTTCGTTTCGAGACGCTCGAGCATCGACTCCGCGAACTCAGCTTCCTAAACCCAGGCGTGATGATCCGGCTCGTCGATGAGCGCGTTGACAAGAGCGGCGAGCTGCGGGATCTCACCTTTCCCCGCGCCGAAGGCATTGGCGGATATGTCGCGTGGATGAATCGCGAAAAGACCAAGCAATCGCCGGTGATAGCGTTCACCGCAGAAGATCCGGCGCAGTCCTTCACACTTGATTTCGCCATGCAGTACACGGATGGATCGAACGAGAACACGCTCGCGTTCGGTAACAACATCCCAAATAGAGACGGTGGCACGCATGTGCAGGGCTTCAAGTCCGCCCTCACGCGCACTATCAACGGCTACGCACGCAAGAACAACTACATCAAGGACCTCGTTCCGAGCGGCGACGACTTGCGAGAAGGCCTTGTGACCGTGGTCAGCGTCAAGCTCCCCAATCCACAATTCAACAATCAGACGAAAGAGAAGCTGCTCAACGAGGAGATCGAGGCGTTCGTGTCCGGCGCGCTCTCCGACAAGCTCACGGCGTGGCTCGAAGAGCACCCGAAGGAAGCGAAGGAAATGAGCCTTCGAGCCGTCCTCGCCGCAGAAGCGCGAGAGGCGGCGCGCAAGGCGCGCGAACTCATCAAACGCAAAGGCGCACTTGAGTCGGGTGGCATGCCGCACAAACTTTCCGACTGCTCCTCGGATGATGTGGAGAAGACTGAACTCTTCATCGTCGAAGGAGATTCCGCAGGAGGAAGCGCCAAGGGCGGGCGCGACCATGTTCTCCAGGCAATTCTTCCGTTGCGCGGAAAACTCCTCAATGTCGAGAAGGCGCGCCTCGACAAGGTCCTTGGGTTTGAAGAGATTCGCATCCTCATCCAAGCGCTGCAATGCGGCATCGGTGAGGACTTTGATATCGCGAAGTTGCGTTACGGGCGTCTCATCATCATGACTGACGCCGATGTCGTTGGTTCGCACATCCGCACGCTGCTGCTGACTTTCCTCTTCCGACAGATGGGCGAACTCGTCCGCCAAGGCAGAGTGTTTATTGCGCAGCCCCCGCTCTATCAGGTCATTCGAGGCAGGAACTCTCAGTATGTGCTCAATGACCGTCAGATGAACGAAACGCTTCTGAATCTAGCGATCCCACACGCGGGGTTCGTCGTGCGCGGTGATGACGGACAGATCCTGCATCGCATCCAGGGTGACGAGATTCGTCGCATGGTTCGAACACTCGAGCGGCTCACGGAGTTGGTCGGTGTCTCGCAACGCCGTGGCATTCAGTTCCTACAGCTGCTCGCCGCGCGGCACGCAGATCCAAGTAAGCAGCAGAAACTTCCAAGTTGGCACCTCGTGCACAACGAAGGATCCGCGCTCTTCCATAGCGAGGAAGCTGCACGCGCAGAGGTTGCGAAGCTTGAGCTCATTCTCGACGACACGCTCGCGCCCGATCAGAAAGTGGACCGGCGAAAGCTCGGGCGATTGCGCGAACTCCATGAAAACCGCGAGCTCGAGCGCCTCTTCATCGCGCTGCAGGGATGGCACATTTCGATCGACGACTACGGCCTCGTCCAAGAAGAGTCCGTCACCGGCGAGCGGTTGCCCGCGCGTTATGCGTGGATGATCGAAGATCCAAAGAAGTCAAAGGTCGCAGAAATCGCCGTCGATGCGGATGCCGAAACATCCAACGGAGATGCGGTTGTCGCGAGCGGAAAGAAAGAGTCGTCGCTCGTTGAGGCCGCGAATGTTCCAAGCATTGTGAAGGCGCTGCTCGAGTTTGGTCGTCGCGGCATTGAAGTGAAGCGCTTCAAGGGCCTAGGCGAAATGGAGCCCGAGCAACTTTGGGAAACAACCATGGATCCTGCGCGGCGAACACTTGTTCGAGTGACAGTCGAAAGTGCCCACGAGGCCGATGTGCTCTTCTCCGTCCTCATGGGCGAGGATGTCGAACGGCGCCGGACCTATATAGAGAAGCACGCTCTCGAAGTGAAAAATCTCGATATCTGAGCCGACTCCGAGCGTGGGGAGAAGCCTTGCTCTCGAAGTGCAATTCTCGATATCGAAACTCAGCCGCTCAACCCGCTGACCAATGAAAGACATTGGACACGGCAGGCTTCGATGGAAGGCGTTTCATTTGGAAAAGTTGATCGACCAACGCCTGCCAGCGCGCTTGCGTCATCGCGCCGAGCCCGAGTTTTTTCGTTTCTGCCGTTTCAATGAGCGTGCGCTGCGCATTCGCGCCACCTTGAAACGCCTCCATGCTCATGGATGAATTGAGTGCATGCATCGTTGCATTGACTTCCTCAGGGTCCTCGAGATACGCCTGCCATCCCTTGGCGCAAGCCTTCACAAGTCGCGCGCATGCATCTCGGTGTGTCTCGAAGAACTCTCGTCGGGTCACCACGACGGTGTCGTACGGATTGAATCCAGCCGAGTTTGTGAGGAAAACGCGCAATGGGACGCTCTGCAGCTGAAGGGCGACGGGCTCCGATGTCACGAAGCACTGGTTCGCCATCTTGGGATCGGCGACAAACTGCGCGTAACTTCCCGCGTATGGAACGCGTTTGAGCGCCTGCCCTCCATACGCGCTGTCGAGCCACGCATATTCCGTGAGCCCTTCTTCGAGCGCAATCGTCGCGTCGCTCTTCCATAGTTCTTCGAGCGACTTCCACGGAGCGCTCTGGTGCACCATGATGGCGCGAGGACTCTCTTGAAACACTGCGTAGAGGGCAACGAGGTCGCCGCCCGAGGTGGCGATTTCCAAAACTTGCGGCGAACTCACAATCGCGAAGTCCACCTTGCCACTCGCGACGAGTTGGGGCGCAGGAATGCTCGGCCCACCTTGCGCGACGGTGATGCTCAGTCCAAGCTCTTCGAAGTAACCAAGCTCTTGAGCCGCGAAGAATCCACCAAACTGTGGATCCGCAACCCAATTCAGCTGCAGCGTCGCCGCCAGGGTCGATGCTGGCTTCTCTTGCTGCGCGGGTGGCTCCGGCGAAGGAGTCGAACCGCTACATCCACTCAGGACAATCGCAAGGCTGAGTACGGTGCTTACGCATGAGGCGAGAGTCCAACGCGGCGAATGCGCGAGTTCATCCATCCGTTTAGTGTAGTGTGGTTGTCACGACGCGCCATTCGTCGATGTCATCGCTCGCTCGATCTATGCCCACTCGCCCTGTCATCGCTGTCCATGAGATTACGCGGCGGTTCCGCGACACGCTCGCCGTCGATCGCGTTTCGTTCGAGGTGCCTGTTGGAGGATGCGTCGCATTGGTCGGGCCAAGTGGCTGCGGGAAGACCACCCTCCTGCGCATGATCGGAGGTCTCGATGTACCCGATGCTGGATCCATCGTGCAGATAGGGGGCGAGGCAGCGTTTGTCTTTCAAGAACCGCGACTCTTGCCGTGGCTCAGCCTGCTTGACAATGTCGCGCTTCCACTTCGTCTTCGCGGCGTGCCTCGCGGCGTTGCTCGCGACCTGGCGATGGAGAGCATCGCGTTAGTGAAACTCAGCGACGCCGTACACCGCCCGCCGTCGCAACTGTCGGGAGGGATGAGAATGCGAGCGTCGCTCGCACGTGCACTTGTTGCCTCGCCTCGAGTGCTACTCCTCGACGAACCCATGAGCGGGCTTGATGAAGTGACGCGCCACGAGCTCGACGAAGAACTTCGCGCCTTATGGGAGCGCCTTCGATGCACGATCGTGCTCGTCACACATTCCGTTCCCGAGGCGGCGTATCTGGCGGAAGAGATTCTCGTTCTCTCACCGCGCCCCGCCCGGATCGTCGCACGGATTCCAACACCCATCGGACACCGTAGCGCAAGCACATGGACTTCGGCGTCACTGAATGAGACCGTTCGATGTGCAAGCGAGGCACTGCTCACTGCGGTTGCAATGGACGCACAGCAGAGGCACCTCGCGTGAAATCTTCACGCCCTCACACATCTTCTCACATGCCATGGCTCCTGCGTTGGTTCAACGCACTCGCGCCGCTTGCGGCGATTGCCGTGGTGATCGTGCTGTGGTGGGGATGCAAGGCTCTCTTCGGCATCGAGAGTTTCATCCTTCCTTCACCACTCGAAGTTGTGCATGCGTTTGCCGAGGATCCCCGGACCTTTCTCATCGGAAGCATGGAATCGGCATCTGCCGCCGCGATCGGTTTTTCGATCGCGGCGGTCCTCGGAGTACTGCTCGCGAGCGCGCTCTCGCTCTCAACTCGTGTGGAGCGAAGCGTGTACCCGCTCACGCTGTTTTTTCAGATGGTTCCGCTCATCGCCATCGCCCCACTGCTTGTTGTTTGGCTTGGGTACGGGAAACCCACGATCATCGCGAGCGCCGCGATCGTGAGCATTTTCCCCGTCATCGCCAACACCTTACAGGGGCTTCGCAGCGCGAATCCCCACCTTATCGAGCTCTTTCAACTTCTCCGAGCGTCGAAGCTCACCACCTGGTGGCGGCTCGCACTTCCAAGCGCGGTGCCGAACATCGTCACTGGTCTTCGAATCTCCGCAGGCCTTGCTTCGATCGGAACTATCGCAGGCGAGTTCATCGCTGGAGTGGGCGGCGAGCGCGCGCCTCTCGGCGTGCTTGTCATGACTGGCCTTCGGTCGTTTCGAACGGACCGCGTTTTCGTCGCGGTGCTACTCGCGGCGCTTGTCGGATTCGTCGTCTTCGGATGTGTCGGCGTGCTCAGTCGATTGCTCCTGCGCCGCTGGCTCGTTTCGTGAGCAAGCCAAGACGAAAGCGCGCGAGGCAGTCCTTCGACCGCCTCGCGCGACGCAATTGCTATTGGAGTTGCTCTTGCAGTCGTCGACGAATCAGAAAGTCACCGTCGCGCGCAGCGTGAAGATCACCGAAGTGTCAGCCGCGCCATCGCCAGTTGGATCGAAGACGAACTGCATATCTGGTTTGAGTCGGAACCACGGCGTCACGGCGTAGTCGTAGTAGCATTCGACCATCGTTTCGTTCGAGCCATCGCCGAGGGCAGCGCCACTCGCGAAGTCGACCCAACTGACATAGACACCAGCGCCGTCCGTGTCACGACCAGAGAATGTGCCGGTGAGCGATGCGCCAAATCCGAGTTGGTTCGCTGCCGCGAAAACACTCGAATCCGTGACGCCGAATTGTCCGGCCAACCAGAGACCCTGCCGGCAACTTGATGCTTCACCAACGCCTTCAGGGCGCCAGACGCGCGCTTCAGCGACTCCGTAGAGACCGCCCGCTCCATCCTGTTCGCCGCCGCTAAAAGTTGTGAGTTGCGAGGTTGACCACCAACCACCGAGTGCCGCGCGGAATCCGCAGCATGGCCCGAGGTTGTCTTTGGTGATCCCTGCCTCCGCCGTCATGTAGACACCATTGCCGTCCCACAGAGGGCTCGGTCCCAATGCGCCCGTTTGCACGCCTTCAGCGAGCGAGCCATCGTAGATACCAAAGCCGACATAGAGTTCCTTTGACGGGTACCAAAATGCATTCAATCCGAATGCCGGATTGGGATAGGTTGGCATGAGCGGATTGGTTGGCGTCACCGCTGCCGAAAGATTGATGAAGCCAGCGAGTGCAGGCGTGTAGCCGAACTCAGCGTTCGCATCAATCTTGCCGACCTTCAATCGAAGCACGTCCGCAACGATCCACTGCTGATACCAAGCTTGTGAGATCTGCGTGATGCTGCCGTTGATGTCGATGTTCGAGATCGGCTGGAACGCTTCTGGCACACTGAAACCGTTGCCGGTTGCGGCGTACTGAAAATCAAGGAAGACGCTGCCGCCGTCAAGATTGACGATCTTCTTCAGGTCAAAGGTCGTGTTGAGGTCAAGCAGAAACCGGCCTGTGTTGTCCTTGCCTGAACCGCCCTGGAGCGCATTGGACCATTCACCGATCGCGGTGCCGGCGAATGTCACGCCGTTGTCCGTGAGGCGGGTTCGCAAGCCACCCCAGTCACCGGTCATCCCGTTCCACTCACACCACGACTTGCCACCGAACCACTCGCATGCGTCACTGGTTGCCACAGGCTCTGGATCACGGGCATCCTGTTCGACTGGTGCTGCCTCTTGCGGCGCGACTGGCACGACCTCGGCACTTGTCGGCACGATCGGCGCCGCGGGGGCGGCAGGCGCGAAGAGTGTGTCAGCGCAGACGAACGGCGTCTGAGCGAGGACAGCGAAGGCCGAGAGTCTGACCGCAAACGATGTTGACATGTGTTCCTGCATAGTGGGTCTCCTTGGCCTTTGGCGCGCACGCGTCAGGCGTGACGAGAATCGGTGCCGAACTGTCCGTGATTCATCCGAAGTCTTGATTCATGGCCCAACTCGGGTATTCACCCTACGGCAGTTCTTCGATCGCAGCACACTTCGCCCCGGTGCGCCCCGCGTCTCCCTTGGCCGCGCTACCGCTCCGGTGACCCCTCAGGGGCTACTCTCCCACACCCCGAACCTCTCCTGAGAGTGCTGCAGCCACCTTCCCCACCGCTAGGCCCCCCTTGAACTCCATCGTTTTCCCAGTCGCAGAATATTGGTGGGTGATCGCAGCCTTTCTCGGCGTGATGGCCTGCGTCCTCACTGTCGACCTCTTTGCGTTCGGCCTGCGGCGTACCGAACCATCCTTTCGAGTGTCATTCCTATGGACGCTCACATGCGTCGCGATCGCGATTGCCTGCGCGCTCGCGTTCTGGTGGTGGGCAGATCGCGAACTGACCACCCATCCCGAATTGCTTGAAGCGAGCCGATGGTTCAAGGCGAGCCCCGCCGACGCCGCGCGTGAACTCTTCTTCCAATTCAGCGCGGCGTACGCGGTCGAAGTTTCGTTGTCCATCGACAACCTCTTCGTCTTCATCGTGCTGTTTCGCTACTTCGCGATTCCGCGCGAGCTCCAACATCGCGTGCTCTTCTACGGCATTCTCGGCGCGATTGTCTTCCGAGGCGTGTTCATCGCCATAGGAACGGGACTCGCGCAGTTCGAATGGACGCTCATCGTCATGGGCGCGTTTCTCATCCTCACCGGCATCAAGGTGCTCCGCGCCGATAGCGATCTCGACTCAAGCCCTGACCCCGACCGCAATGTACTCGTACGCACATTGAAGTCTGTCCTTCCAATCACTTCGGGATTCCGTGACCGCCACTTCTTTGTTCGTGAACTTGGAAAGCTCCACGCTACGCCGCTCATGATCGCGCTCTGTGTTGTAGAAACAACCGACATCGTTTTTGCGGTCGACAGCGTACCGGCCGTGCTCGGCATCTCGCGAGAGCCAATCGTTGCCTTTGCGTCCAACATTCTTGCAATCCTTGGCCTGCGAGCCATGTTCTTCGTCGTCGCGGAAGCGATGCAGCGCTTCTACTTGTTGAAGTATGGCCTTGGACTCGTCCTCATCTTTGTCGGTATGAAGATGACATTCCTCGGGAGACTGTTTGAAGACGGGCACTTTCCGGTTGTCCTCTCACTCGTCGTCATCACCACACTCATTGGTGGTTGCTTGTTGCTCTCCGTCCTCTTCCCCCCCAAGGCGCCGCCGACCCCGTCGGAGCCTTCAGCGTGAGCGACGCATTCAACCTGTTCCTTCGGCTCTTCACCGATCTCGACACGCTGCTCGCCGAATTCGTTCGAGACTACGGTGCATGGACCTACGCGATTCTGTTCGCGATCGTGTTCTGTGAAACGGGACTCGTGGTGTTGCCGCTCCTCCCAGGAGATTCATTGCTTTTCGGTATGGGCGCGATCGCTGCAATCGGGGAACTGGATGTCCGCCAAGTCGGCCTGATTATCTTCGTCGCAGCCCTCGCCGGAGACAATCTGAACTACCGCATTGGGCGATTCATCGGCCCGCGAGCGTTCAGCGGAACGATACGATGGCTCAAGCTGTCTCATCTCGAACGCACACAGCGCTTTTTCGAGAGACACGGCGCGAAGGCAATCATTCTCGCGCGGTTTGCGCCGATCGTGCGCACCTTTGCTCCGTTCGTCGCTGGCGTCGGAAAAATGCCGTACGGACGATTCCTGCTCTCGAGTGTCGTTGGTGCACTGCTCTGGGTCGGCCTTTTCGTCGGCGCCGGGTTCTTGTTTGGAAATCTTCCGATCGTCAAACAGCACTTTTCGAAGGTCGTCCTGCTCATTGTCGCGCTCAGCCTGATGCCCATCGCGTGGAGTTGGTGGTCGGCGCGTCGCGGGAACACGGCGGATGCAAGGAGCACCGATTGATCATGTCGCAACTTCCACTTCTCTCCTTCGTTCTCGCCCTCGCGCAAACCGCTGCGCCGACTCCGAGCACCCCGCCATCAGCTGCGATAGGCACCGTCGTGAGCAAGGTCGAAACGACTACGCCCGGCGTCGTTGCCGAAGGCGTGGAGATTCGCCGACTCGCGGAAGGCCAGATCTTCACGGAAGGCCCAGCGTGCGACGCGGCGGGCGTCCTCTACTGGACCGACATTCCGCGCAACGAACTCATGCGCCTCGCGCCGGATGGGAAACCAGAAGTCGCGCTTGAAAAGACCGAGGGCCTCAATGGACTCGCGTTTGCTGCAGACGGCACGCTGTATGGCTGCGCGGGAGGCAGCGGTCGCATTGTGAAGATCGACCTCGCAGCGAAAGCGATGAGCACGGTCTGCGACGCGCGCGAAGACGGAACGCCGCTGGGCCGAGTGAACGACCTCTGCATTGCGCGTGACGGGACGATCTACTTCACCGCGCCAATCATTGGGCGCAAGACCGCTGAAACACCGGCGGATGCACTCCTCGCCGTTGCCTCAAGCGGAGGCAAGGCGAAGGTCCTCATCACAGATGTGCGCGCTCCAAATGGCGTGCGACTCTCACTCGATGAGAAGACGCTGTTCGTGCTTCCCTATCTCGACCGCAAGATGCGCGCGTATCCGATTGTGAGTCCGATGACGCTCGGCGAAGGCCGAGTCTTCTACGAGATTCCACCGGGTACGCGCGAACAAACAGCTGGCGATGGCCTCTGCATTGACAGCGAAGGGACGGTGTACATCACGGTGCCGGCGCGAGCCAAGATTTTCATTCTCTCGAAAGAGGGCGTGGCGCTTGGCGACATTCGCTTCCCAGAAAATCCATCGAACTGCTTCCTCGGCGGACCGACCGGGCACACGCTCTATGTGACCGCCGTCCGCGGTGTCTACGCTGTCGAGCTTGAGCGCAACGCGCCCGTGAAACGCGCAAGCACGCTCAAGCCATGATTTCGTGGACCACCCGACTTGGTTTGGTGACGCCCGTAAGTCGCTGATCAAGCCCCGCGTGTCGGTACGTCAATCGCTGATGATCGAATCCGAGTAGCGCCAACACTGTCGCGTGAAGATCCTGAACGTGCACGATGCCTTCGGTTGCAAAGTAGCCTAGCTCATCGGTCGCGCCGTACACCGAGCCCTTCTTCACTCCGCCGCCTGCCATCCACATGCTGAAGCAATGCGGATGGTGATCACGACCAAGGTGGGTCTTCACACCGTTGCGGTACTCGACCATGGGAGTGCGTCCGAACTCGCCGCCCCAGATCACGAGCGTCTCATCAAGAAGTCCGCGCCGTTTGAGGTCGAGCACAAGTGCGGCACTCGGTCGATCCGCCTCAAGACACTTCTTCGGAAGCTGGTTGAGCAAATCGTCGTTGGGTCCGGTGCCATGTGCATCCCAGCCCCAATCGAAGAGCTGTACAAATCGCACACCGCGTTCGACGAGCCGGCGCGCGAGCAAGCAGTTGTTCGCAAAGCTCGCCTTGCCAGGCGTCGCTCCGTACAACTCAATCGTCTCCTGGCTCTCGTCGGTGAGCGCCGTCGCTTCAGGCACACTCATCTGCATGCGGTACGCCATCTCAAACTGCTCGACACGCGCGCGCGTGCTCGCGTCCGCAAATGGAGACATCGCGTTGAGGTCACGCATCGCATCAAGCGCTGCACGGCGACTCGCGCGCGTCGTCCCTGCAGGATCATCGAGATACAACACGCTCTCACCGACGGTTCGACACTGCACTCCCTGAAACTGCCCAGGCAGAAAACCACTTCCCCACACGCTCTTTCCTGCGTCGGGCGTCTTGTCCCCACTCACCAGCACCACGAAACTCGGCAATTGCGCCTTCGAACTTCCGAGTCCGTAGGAAAGCCACGCGCCCATCGATGGATGACCAAACCGCGCCTCGCCAGTGTGCATGAGCAACTGCGCAGGCGCGTGGTTGAACTGATCGGTCTTCATGCCGCGAAGCAGCACGATTTCATCAGCGATACTGCCAAGCCCAGGCAGAAGCGTGGAGAGCTCTATGCCTGATTCGCCGAAGCGCGCGAACTTGAACGGACTCGCAAGAAGCGTTGGGTGACCTTTGATGAACGCAAATTTTTCGCCCTTGAGATACTCGTCGGGACATGGTTGTCCGTTGTAACGATCGAGCGCAGGCTTGAGATCGAAAAGATCGTGCTGGGGCGGAGCGCCAGCGCAGTGAATGAAGATGACCGACTTTGCGCGTGGCGCGAAGTGCTGCTGAGGGCCGAAGCCCGCGCGATCATCCGAGGCGGCAGACGCTCGCCCGATGCTCCCAAGTAGCGACGCAAGAGCGACGCCACCGAGCGAGACTCCCGCATCGCACAAGAACCGCCGACGGGTTGCGGCTTCGAGGTGCAAGATGGTGGAATCGTCGCTTGGCATCGGTGAGGCGCTCACTTTGTTGTCAGAAACTCGTCGAGGTTGAGTATCAGATTCGCTCCACTCGCCAACGCGGCAAACACCGATGGATCTGTTTGCGGCGCGAGCGTTGCGTCCGCAGCGAGAAACGCATTTCTCGCTGCGGCATCTGCGGCGAAGCGAGCACGCTCCGTCTCAAGGAACGCGACGAGGCGGTCGAGTTCCTCCGGCGATGCGTCGCGGGAAAGCGCCACGAGAAACATACGCGCCGCTTGCGCGCGTAAGTCGTCGCTGGAGTCGCTGAGTGCGCGGCGCGCCAGTCCGCGCGCCGCGCCGAGAAGCGCCGGGTCATTGAAGGATGCCAATGCAGCGATCGGCGTATTCGTCTGCGTTCTCCGAACCACGCAAGTTTCACGGCTGGGCGCATCAAGCGCGATCATCTGCGGGTGCGGACTTGTTCGCTTCCAATAGGTATAGATTGAACGACGCGTCGCTTGCGCGCCTTCACTCATCTTCCAATCCTCGCCGTTGTAGACCGTGGCCCACACACCCGAGGGCTGTGCCGGCATCACCGGCGGGCCATACAGAGTCCGCGTCAATATGCCGCCCACCGCAAGCACTGCATCCCGCACGGTCTCTGCTTCAAGTCGGCGCTTGATCGCGCGAGAAAACAGTCGGTTGCTCGGATCGATGGCGAGCGCCTGCACGCTCGCGATGCTTGACTGTCGATAGGTTGCACTGCACACGATCTCGCGCGTGAACGCCTTCATCGAAAAACCAAGCTCTCGCAAACGGACCGCGAGATGGTCGAGCAGCCCGTGGATTTCTGGGTGCAGGCTGAAGTCCTCGCTCGTCTCAATGATGCCCCGCCCAAGCAAGATCTCCCACTGCCGATTCGCAGCAACTCGCGCGGTAAGCGGATGCGCGGGATCAAAGAGCCAGCGAGCAAGTCCAAGCCGATTGCGCGGCAGTGACGGGTCCATGGGTGGCAGGATGAACGGCGTGTTGGGAGAGACAGCCTCACCCTTCGCGGCAAAACTCCCGCGAGTGAGGACATGTGTTGTCCGCGCCTGTGCGGCAGGCAACTCCGCCATCACCAACACACTCGTCTCGCCATGCGTAGGGCTCGCCGTCTTCAGAATCGGCGCGTCGTCATCTTGATCTGCGTCGGCGCTCTGATTGAAGAACGCAAGAAACTCGTAGTACTCGCGCTGCGTGTACGGCTCGTACGGATGCCCATGACACTGCGCGCACTGAAAGGTCGCGCCCATCCATGCTTGCCACGTTGTCGCGACACGATCCATGACCGCGGCCATTCGGAACTCTTCGCTGTCGGTGCCACCCTCTGTGTTCGTCAGCGTGTTGCGATGAAACGCCGTCGCAACGCGATCACTGTCTGTCGCAGCATCCAACAAGTCTCCAGCGAGCAGCCGTGTCGAGAACGCGTCGTATGGCATGTCGGCGTTGAGCGCGTCAATCACCCAATCGCGCCAGAGCCAATTCGTCCGCGGGAGATCCTTCTCGTACCCCTGCGTGTCCGCGTAGCGCGCAAGATCAAGCCAAACCCTCGCGAATCGCTCGCCGTAGTGCGGGCTTGCGAGCAGTCGGTCGACCACGCGCTCGTACGCATCAGCACTCGCGTCGGCGAGAAATGCCTCCACCTCGTTCGGCTCTGGCGGCAAGCCCGTGATATCCAATGACAGCCGACGCAAGAGAGTCGCGCGAGAAGCCTCCGGCGCAGGTTCGATGCCCTGCTCTTCCATCGCCGCAAGCACGAACCGGTCAAGTCCCACGCGACACCACTCCTGGTGCTGAACACTTAGCGAATCGGTCGCACGCACTTCTTGCAGCGCCCACGGTTTCTCCCACGCAGCTCCTTCCTCGATCCAGCGCGCAAGCAGTTCCCGATCACGACGCGACAGCGCACTCGTCGCGGGCGGCATCTGCTTGGGTCCGCCGACTTGATTCACGCGCCGAATCATCTCGCTCGATGCTGCGTCAAATGGAACGACTGCGCAAGCGCCGCTCTTCGCGGGCTGCGTCACGCGCTCGCGATACACAAGATTGAGCCCGCTGAGCTCGCGCACGCCGCCGTGGCATCGGTAGCAATGCTCGGAGAGAATCGGAAGGACCTCCGCGTCAAAGTCGACGGGAACTGTGCGCGGCGCATCGAAGGGGTGCGCAATCGATGCAGCGCCTCGCATGAGGAGCATCATCACGAGCAGCATTCCAAAGAGAGCCGCGGCATACCGCATGCGTCAACCATACCCCAAGGATCGCAGTGCACCAAGAAAACAGGCGCGGGAGGAGACTCCCGCGCCTGTGTAGCGTTTCACAGATGAGGTGAACTTGTTTAGTTCGCAACCACCACGGCTTCAAGCGCGCGCCCACATCGCGCCTGCAAATCCTGCAGATGCGCGAGGGTGTATGGATCACAGTTGCCCGAGTTTGCCTTCTTCAGCATCGCTTCAAGTTCGCCATTCACGCGGCGCAACTGAGCGGATGCCAGTTGACGAACGACGCGCGGCATTTCTGCGTTCCCCGTGGCAATCTTGCACAGCCGATCCGCGAGATCAGCTTGTGCGTTGCGGCGCCATGTTGAGATCGCCGGATTGCGTGCATCCGACGAGCCGAGGTCGCCCTCGTCAATCTCAGTGAAGACCGAGCGGCAAAGGGTATCGAGCACTTCGGGCACCGTGACTGCGTCGCTGTCGCCACTGGCACGGAACTCGTTGTCGTACACCCGTGACAGCGTTGCGGGATTCAGAATGAGCGTCAATGCGCCGTTCTGCAATGCCGCGATCGCATCGTTGATTGCCCACGCGGAGTTGGCGCCAAAACTCGCCATGTCGCCCCATTTTTCGAGCGACATCTTGTTTGCAATCTCGGGCGTGAGACCGAAAGCTGCATCATTGAAGGCATTGCCAATGATGAACTGCAACGCATCACGCTGGGCCGATGCAGGCACGGCCTTGAGCGGGTCGCCCGTGTTTGCGTCGCCCTTCTTCACGCGGCTGACATGCGTTCCACCAACCCACGCGGACATCATGTCAATCATTTGGCGTTGCTTCGCGAGAGTCTTGGAATATCCCTTGCGAGCACGCTCCCAACTATCACCATCCTTCACATACTTCGTAATCAAATTCTCACGAAGCATCTTGATCAGCGCCATCTGCGCATTGGCGTACTCAAGCGGGCTCGCGGAGAAGTCGTAACGGCGCGCGAGCGGATCGGGACCGAGCGTATCTTCGTCGGTCAGATAGACATGTCCGGCCTCGCCTACCTTCGCGGCAACTTTGGTTGGGTCCTTGTCGGTGTAGCCGTACTCCATCGCCCACAGGTCATAGGGCCCGATGCCGATCATCGTGTAGTCGCCTTGGACATTGTCCTTGTCGACATTGAAGTTCGTCGCCATGTAGTCCATGACGCTTGCTGCGAGTGGCTTCTTGCCCTTGAACTCCTCACTGTTGATCTGGTCGAGTGTGTAGACACTCGACCCCTTGAAGTTGTGACGAAGTCCGAGCGTGTGCCCAACTTCGTGCGCCACAAGGTGCGCCACCTGCGGACCAACGAACGATTCCGGCACACCATCAAGCATCTCAACATCGGGCGTTGCTGGATCAGCGTTCAGACCGATCGCACCAAAGCTCTCGAGGGTCATGTTCGCAAGTGCCATGTCCATCGCCATGCCATGGGCGGCGAAGCACAGTGGGCTCGTGCACTTCTGCGGTTGTGAACTGAACCAACGATGCACTTCGCGCAACTCTGGGCTTGCGGCGAGCGCCGGATCCTTGCGGCTATCCGCTGGATCAAGGTCGCCTTCCGAAGCACGAACGACGCGGGCCTCAAGCGCTGCCTGACGATCGCCTGGCGCGAGCAACTGAATGCGTGGATCCCATTCCGCGTGACGCTCAAGCCAAGTGAGCGTGTCGGCGGAGAGGCTCTGCGCCGTGTCCATCGGCTTCTCTTCGTACCAGTTGTAGAAGGCGCGAATCCAACCGTCGGTGAGCACGATGTCGGCGTCGAGGATCTGGCCGGTGTTCGGATTCACGCGGCTCGGCCCGATGGCAGTTGAAACATCGTTGTTCAACCAACGAACAAAGTTGTAGCGCACATCCTCTGGATCCTTGTCCATGTGCGCGCCGGTCAACTCATCCTGTTGATAGACCTCGACAGCGTTGTCGATGCCGATCTGCTCGAACGCCTGATTCCACTGGAGAATTCCGTCTCGCACATAACGGCGATAGCGCACTGGAACTGTGTGCTCCACATAGAACACGATGGGTTCCTTCGGCGGCGACAGCGAGAGCTTCGGGTCACGCTTCTCGACATTCCAGCGGTGGATGTACCGCTGCATGTTGGTCTCCGTGCCATAGAGACCGAGGTCCTTGAAGTCCGTCGTGAAGAAGCCAATGCGGTCGTCTGCTGGCCGTGGCTTGTAGCCAGGATTGTCTGGGAGTTGCGAGATCGAATAGTGCACGGCCTTGAATGTGCCGCCCTGATCTGGCGCCTCAACAGCAACTTCGAGATTTTGCGGGAAGCTTTTCAGCTTCGACAACTTTGCCAGGCGTGAGTTGAGTCCAATGCCCGCGAGTTGTTGCGACTGACCCACGAGCATCTGATCAAGATCGATCACAGGCTGCCCGTTCGGTCCAGTGCAAACGATCGGCACTTCGAGAATCACCGAGTCAGTGAAGATTCTGCGCACTGAGTCTTTCGAAGTCTGCTCGCCGGTCGAACGCACTTCGAGTTGCGGCTCAACGAGCGCAAGGCGATTTCCAAACTGCCGCCAGAATGCATACCGAGCAGGACCTTGCAAACCGCTGAACACGACGCCACCGGAGGGGGTCGCAGCAAGCAAGAATTTCATTTTCTCCCAACCGCGGGGAAGTTCGGCGAGTGCTTGATCGTCCTTCCGTTTCGCGTAGAGGCCGAAGAGCGACTGACCGTCCGGCGTCGTCACCACCTTTTCGTATTCCTTCGAGACATCTTCCCACTTTGGGAGGTCCTGCGCGAGCGCAAGATTAGAGATGAACGTTGAACCGACGGCCAAGCTGAAGAGAACGGAACGCTGCATGGAAATGGCTCCTACTTCGAGAATGAACCCCTCCGTGAAATCCACGGAGGAGCGGTTGACACCCGCGGGCGCATGGTCAGCGCTTTGCTAATCATGCATGAACAGGGAAATGTACCCCTGCCGAGGCGTGAGAGTTCGCCCGCTTCGCCTCCTGCGAGCGCGGCGGCTCGCGCTTACCAAGGAAAGGCGCCGCCGTTGCGGATTATCCGCGCCCGATCCCTGAACAAAAAAAGACCGCCGTGACTGCTAGAAGTGGGAGCAGCCACGGCGGGGCGTTTCGAATCAGAACGCCCAGAAGCCTTACGCGCAGGCGCCCCAAGAGTTCAGCAGAACCGCGAGGTCCGCGGCGTCAACGATGGCGTCGCCGTTAAGGTCGCCTCCCGCGGAACCATCCGAATCCCATGCGTTCAGGAGCGCGGCGAGGTCCGCAGCATCGACGACAGCATCGCCGTTGAGATCGGCTGGACAAGGAGTGCTGGCATCAACGAGCGTCACAAACTGATCCCCAGGAATGACTTCGAAGTTCACGAGGCGAGGCTCTGCGAGGTTGGGACCACCGCCGAGCCCGCCCATGATCTGGTTCGAGAGGTAATCGTGGCCCCCGCCGTTGATCATCGCGCAGATTTTGATGTCGCCGGCCGTGTATCCACCAAGTTGCGAGAGGGGAATTGCGATCTCGACGCCAGTCAAGACACCGGACCCGTCACCGCCCTTGAATCCGCCGATCACACCGAGCGCGTTGCTGTTGTTCAACGCCGCTCCGAATCCGGCTTTCGTCGCGATCGCGCCCTTGACGCCTGCGGCGCCAGGTCCCGCGAATCCACCAAGCCCTGCTCCCTCAGTCGGCATCGTTGCGAAGCTCACATAGGTCTGCAGCACGCCCGTGCCCGGATTTCCACAAGTGAAGGAGAAGAAGAAGTCCGCTGCAAAACTCGCGTCAAAGGTGAGGCCATTGCCCGTGCCATCATCACCCATGCGATTGAGACCATTGAAATCGACATCCGCGTTGTTGCCGAGAATGCGATTCTGTCCACCCGCCACCGCATCGATGAAGATGTCGAGCTTGTTCCAGTTCGATTCAATGTTGCCCGCGCACATGATGTAGAGCTTGCCCGCATCGATCTTCGCAGAGACAACATCGATCTCTGATCCGTTGGCCCAGTCGATCACCGCGATGTTCGAATCACCGAATTGCGTCTGCGTGTTCTGAACTGCGAGTGGCGCGCCGTACCCCTTGTCCGTCGCACCGTCCATGACGATCTGCGCGAGGGATGTGGTTGCGAGCACAGGAATGGCGAGGAACATCAAATGGCGCATCTTTCAAGACCTCAGTTAGGCGAACCGAAACTGCTCTCGATCGGAACGCGAACGAAAGCACCTCGCAACAGTGCGAGGACGACCCAACCATACTGCGAATGCGGTCCAAAGCGAACAAATTTTGAGGGTTGCTCCGGTGATTCAGTCTGTATGCACGCGGCTGAGAAGATCGCTGTATTGGACACCTGGCCGCGCCCCCTGCTCAGCCGCGTTTGTGGGCGGCTCCGCGTCGACGCGCCACAGCGAATCCAATCTCGCTCGCTGCAGTTTTCGGCAGCCCATTGTGCGGACTGAGCTTCGTCGAAGACTTACGGCGAATCCCCACGCGCTACCCCTGCCAACCCCAAGCACTCAGTACAGCCGCGAGGTCGCTCGCGTCGACAGTGCCGCTGTCGTTCACATCAGCCGCTGCATTGCTCGTGCCCCAAGCATTGAGCACCGCCGCGAGATCCGCAGCGTCGACGCTTCCATTTCCATCGACATCCGCAGGATTGCCAACTGGCGGCGGATCTCCCTGCGAGAAAATGACCGTCGAGTAAGCGCCGATGTTGAACACGCCACTCGCGGCAAGCCCGTCCCACGGCGTGGCGTATGTCGCGTCGAGATCGACTGTCGTCGTGTTGGCGAACGACGCGTCGTATCCGTTCCAATCGCTGTTGAAGCGGACATGCCAGCGGCCATCGCGTGGGAAGCCCACGCGGTAACCAGTTCTAGGTGTAGACGACCAATTGGTAACGACGATGGTGTCATCGCGCTCGCCGCCGTTCATCCAACGGTGATACGCCAACACCTTCCAACCCTGATTGACATGGTAGACATTGGTGTATGCGCCAGTGAGGCCGCGCGTGAGCCCTGCATTGTTCTTACGAAGCGCGATGAGATCCTTGTACATCGCGCGAATGCCTGAGAATGTCGTGAGCTTCGTCCAATCGAGTGGATCCGTGTCAGCGAACCAGCCATCCTCGAGAAACTCTTGTCCCATGAAGAGCATCGGAATGCCGGGTGATGTCATCACGACTGCGGCGCCGAGTGTGGAGCGCTTCTTGGAATACCAGCTCGCGGCGTTGCCTGGCCAGATCGATTCGGGAACTCGCGACTGACCGTTTGCGACTTCGTCATGACTCTCGGTGTAGACCACGCGTTCGAACGGATTGCCGTTGTAACTCGCGAGCACGGCGTTCTTCACCGCGTTCATGTCGCGATCGGAGTCGTTCTGCAGAATGCAGGCATTGCGAATCGGCCAGTAGAACTGCGCGTCCCACTGCGCGTCGAATCCCGCACCACCTGCGCCCGTTGATTTCGTCAACCACTCGTTGTTATCGAGGTCCTCACAGATCGAAATCCGACCCGCATGTGCGGCGTTGACCGAGTCATTCATCCACTGCAGAAGCGACCAACCCTCGGGAATATCCGGTCCAAACTGATCAACCTTTCGGATGTACTTCGTTCCATCAATGCGGTGGCCGTCAAGACGAAACTCGTCGAGCCAATAGAGGACATTGTCGCGAATGAATGATCGCACTTCCGATCGACCGTAGTCCGGTCGCGTGTTCCCCCACGGCGTGTTCGCGCGGGAGTCTTGGAAGAAGTAGATGCCACCGAGTCCCTTCGTGCTCCACGCGTCGTACTGCCAAAGGTCGAGATCATTGGGACCGAAGTGACTGAAGACGAGGTCAGAGAGCACGGCGATACCGCGAGCGTGCGCAGCGTCGACGAACTCTTTGAGATCGGCAGGAGTGCCGTACGCATTCTCGATCGCGAACGGGTGCGAGTAGTTGTAGCCCCACGAAATGGATTGGGGGAACTCACAGAACGGCATGAGCTCGACAGCGTTGACGCCGAGGTCTTTGAGATAATCGAGCTTCGCCTTGGCCTCGTCGAGATTTGCTGGAAGCACCGCATCGGACGGTTGACCGAATGTGCCGAGGTGCAACTCGTAGATGACGAGTTCGTTCCAGTTCGCGATCTGAAAGGCAGGAGTCTGCCACGCGTACGCCGACGGGAGATACACGACGGACGATCCAACCGAGTTCGTGAGTTGTCGAGCGCGCGCGTCGTTCTTCCAGACAGTCGACGAAGCCGTCGTAATCACAAACTTGTACTGCGCGCCGGCGTAGACATAGTTCACATCCGTCGACCAGTAGCCATCGCCCTCAGCGGTGAGCGGATGCGCGGTGGCGCTCCAGCCGTTGAACGAACCAGCGACGCGAACCGCGCTCGCGTTCGGAGCCCACACGCGGAATGTCGTGCCCGACGGAGTGCCAGAAAACGGAATCGCGCCGATGCCCGGGCGGGAGGATGTGTCGGCGTGAAGGGGACCACCGAAGGAGCAGCAGACGGCCAATGCGATGGCAACGCACTCGGGAGCAAGCAAACTGAAGGTACAGAAACATCTTCGCATCAGGATCGAGCACTCCGAAGTCCGTGGAGAGAGGCAGCCACGATCCTACTTCCATTTTGCCCTTGTTCCACCGATCGAGGGAGGAAAACTGACCTAACGGACCTGCGGGGGTGCCAATAGCGTGCGACCACGCGATCCATCAGCGCTGACCCGTGTCAAGTGACTCAAGAAGTGCGGTCGGACCGTGCCATTTGCGCTAACGTGGAAGGGAGCAGGCGAGTAGCATTGGACGCGTGCAAGAGTGAACATTCAAGAACTCATCGGCGAGATTCGATTGCAACCGACTTGGAAGTCGGGAGGTCAACGCGCGCCCCATAAGGCCCTCACGATTCTCTTCGCGCTGGGCCGCGCGCTGCAAGGTCACCGAATCATCTCCTACCGCGTCGCGGAGCCAGAGCTGAAGAATCTCCTCGATGGGTTCGGGCCGCCGCGCGACCTGCAGCACCCGGAGTACCCAGTCTGGCTCCTTCGTCAGTTTCGTGGAGCACCCACCGGGTTCTGGCAACTTGAGGGTGATACCTCAGGGGTCGAGGATGCAAGCAAAAACCCCCGCCCTGCCGAGATGAGAGAGCACATTTCGTTCGGGCTCAGCGAATCGGCGTGGCGCGTCATCTGTGAGCATTCGAACAATGCGCGAGTACTTGCGATGCTGCTCGCGGCTGAGATTGTTCCAGCCACGCTGCACCAGTCACTCTTGGATGCTGTCGGCATCGACATGCCAACCGACTGGAGTCCGTTTGACGCGGCAAGTGCTGCACCAGATGCGCCACTGTTACTCGTCGGGCGAAAGCGCGTGAGCAGCGCGAGATTCCAACGCGATCCAGCGTTCTCACGGCTCGTTCGCGATGCGTACCGCTCCGAGTGTGCGGTGTGCAGTATCGCGCCCAAACTTGGCGATGAGCTGTTTGGGCTTGAAGCAGCACACATTCGCTGGGTCAACCACGAAGGTCCGGACATCATCTCAAACGGTCTTTGCCTTTGCCGAATGCACCATGTGGGTTTCGACAAAGGCGCGATGAAGGTTGATGAACAAATGCGCGTACGAGTCTCTTCGCGCCTTGACCACTCGCGGCCCTCTGACGAGATGTTTCGACGCTTTGAAGGGAAAGAGATTCGCCTTCCTCAGAACTCGACCGACAACCCGCACCAGACCATGCTCGAATGGCACTGGAGTGAAGTGTTCAAGCCGTGAGGGCGCATGCGCCGAGGCGCAACGCAGCCGAACGACCACCGTTGACTTGTGCGCCCAGCGTCTTGCCTATGCGCTTGCCGCGCGCGGCGTTGCACGAAAACTCAACGGGGTCAATTCGCAACTTAACTCGAGTGCACCGGGTAGCTTGAAGACGGCTGCGGCTCGGCCGAAATCGTGTACGCGATAGAGAACAAACGCGTCATGTCGCTGATCCGACACACGAACTTCATTCCGAGACAGCATGAACGGCATAAGAATTCCCGATCTCGTGGTCTTCACTTCAATGAGTCGCTCGGCTCCCGTTTGCGCGTCGAACGAGCTGATGTCATAACCCAACCCGTCTCCTTGCTCAATCGCCGCATGACAAACTTTCTTCGCGAGCTCGGGGGCGCCTGCATCATGAAGCGTCTTTCGTTCAAGTTCCACCACCCACTCCTCGCCTGCGAGTCCAAGCTTGCGGTTCGACTGTTCCAGCGCGACGAAATCAATTCTTCGCGCGATCGGTTCCGCTCGCGCCAACTCAATCCACTTGCTTCTCACAACTGAAGGAGGCTGCACAATCCGACTCGGAACCGCCGCGCACGGTACGGCGGGAGCAGCGCCCGCCGTCTCCACAAGGAGCGCTTCGAGTGATCCGACTCGCGTTGCGGCTTCAGGCAGCAGTACACGCTGATAGTTGAATGCCGGCGCCATGCCCCGAAGAGGCGCGAATCCCATTTCGAGCAAACATGCCGACACATTCTGAAGCTTGTACTCCAGTGCCTTCACCGTCCGCTGCGGATGAAGCGCAACAAATGCTTGGTAGAATCGTGTCCGGGTGTACTTCTGTTCTCGCTGCTCGAGCGCGTACATGTCGAAGTAGACATCAAGCGCATCGGATCGCTCACTCGATGTCCAATCCTGACCTGCTCTCGGCGCTGCGTCAGCCACATCGATAGTGTCTCAGGGCATTGAGCGTGCTGCAACCAAGTGAGCGCGTTTCACGGATGCGACGAACCCCGAAGCGGCTTGGTCTGAACCGATGCACTCCCATCAGCGCACATTCTGCTGCGACGGGGCGCGGACCCTCGGCTCTCGACCCCCGTTCCAAGTAGAACAGGTCCTTGGTATAGATCTTCTCAGCAAGGCGGAACTGGCGTTACATCTCAATTCTGCCAACAGCAACGCCAGTCGCGCCATCGAAAGGCGGTAGCCAAACCGTCGCGTTTGTCAACTCCCGCCCCCCTACTCCCCCTCTTCGAAGAAATCGTTGTCGATTCGGTACTGACGGTACACGCGCGACTCCGCAACGCCCAGTCCGCAGTCGACCATGAGCGAGACGAGTTCGGCGCCGTCGATCAGTCGAAGTTTCATGTTGTGCAGGGTTCGCGCGTACTCACGAGCGTCTTTCGAGAAATCACCGCTCGTGATGAACACGCCCTTCTGCGCGCGGCCATGGATCGCACCGACAAACTTCTGAAGTTCCGGTCGGCCTACCGTGTTCTCCCAGCGTTTGGCTTGGAGGTAGATCTGGCCAAGGCCGAGCCGGTCTTCGTTGATCACGCCATCTACCCCTCCGTCGCCGTGACCACCACCGAGCGCGCGGCGCACTTCGTCGTCGGACGATCCGTATCCAAGTTTGACGACGAGCTGTTCGACAAGAAACTCAAAGCGCGTGGGCGTCATCTCTTTCAATCTTCGTCCCAACTCCTCTTCAACGAGTTTTCGTAACGCGATCTCGAAACTCGCCATCGCTTCATCCATCGACTCCGTTCCTCCATCTGCGTCGGATGATGATGGCGCAGCCGGAGAGTCGCTCGCTTGAGGGTCGCCACTGGGAGAGATCCACTCGTAAAACTGGGGAATAGCGCGCAAGTCCTTCAAGGAGATCTCACTGGGGTGCGCATCAAGCATCTTCCGTCCGGACTCAGAGATCCGGTACTTCCCGCGCGAAACCCGTTCGGTGAGGCCCGCCTTAAACAGGTACGTCCGAGCCCACCCCATGCGATGCTCAGCAACAGTGAAGAGTCCTGAAGGAACGCGCTGCGCTAGCTCTGCAGGCGACAAACCACTACTCGCCTCCAACCTCGCCTTGACATCGCGGATATGCAACTCCCCGTCACGAGCGAGCAACGCCAAGAACGGCCGGAAGAAATGTTGGAACGGGGGGATTGCCATGAGTAACTCCAATTCGTGTCAAAGATCGCGCTGAGTCACCCCTCCGACTTGCTCGTCGACTCAAAATTCGCGAGGAATCGTCCTCGCACGACGCTGAAGATGACACCGCCGTTTTCGATCTCAACGCCTGGCAAGAAGTCTTCGTCGAGTCTGCGCAGGATCTCTGGCAGGCTCGCGTCGTCAATGGGACTGCCATCAAGCACGATCACCGTGCCGACCACTTGCCCATTCGCCATGTGATGAAGATCAACTGCAATCGCGTCGCGCTCATCAACCTGACCGAGCATGCGCTCAGAAGACTGCGTGCGGAGCGTTCGAGACCACGAGATCTTCTTTGCTGCTTCAGACATAGTTCCACTCCTCCCAAAGCATGCATCCAACGAGTGATGAGCCGCCAATGATGCTCGCGACCGCTAGCAGCGGCATGCAACCGCGGCTGCTTCGATAGCCCATTCCGGTGCCAGGAATTCCGAAGGTCGAATACTTCCTTCCGGTCGCGGACTTCCCGGTGCGGAAACCGCCACCGCCAACCGACCAACCGACGCCGGACTTCGAGAAATTCAGCCGAAACGGGCCAAAGCTTGCAGAACGCCGAAAAAAGAAACCCATATCTGTCGTCCCCTTCTCATGCCTGTCATCACTCACTCCGCGAGTGAGCGAATCCAGATGTTGCGGAAGTGCAGAGGATCACCGTGATCTTGAATGCTGATCGGGAGTTTACTCGCGTGCGCCGAGTACGCCGCCTTCGCTGCGTGCGCCGTCGCGCCTTTGATTGCGCTGTGATTTTGAACGAGCACGCCGTTGAGGAACACCGTCATCGCGCCTGCCTGCTGCAACGAGCCATCGGCGTTGAACTTTGGCGCGTCGAAGACCACATCGTACGTGTTCCACTTGCCATTCGGATTGCACGCATTCACGAGTGGCGGGTACTGCCCGTACATCGCGCCGGCCATGCCGTCGACATACGTCTTGTTGGGGTTCGACCCCAAGATTTGCAACTCATAACGGCCCATGAAGAAAATGCCGCTGTTGCAGCCATGCTGATCTTCGCAATGGCAGGTCTCCGGCACCATCCATTCAATGTGGAGTTGGCAAGACCCGAAGGAATCCTTCGTCTGAATGTTGCCACTGCCTGGCGCGACGCAGAGTTCGCCGTTCTCCACAGTCCACTTGCATGCACCATCGCCTGATTGCAATGCAGAGAGATCGCTTCCACCAAAGAGCACCTTCGCGTCACTTGGCGCCGCGCAACATGCCGCGACAGTCACAAGCGCTGGCTGCGGTCGCGCTCGATCGTGCACACCCCACTCCTTCGCCTGCGGTGCATCTTGCAAGGGCGCGAAGGCGAAGAGGCCAGCGCCGACAACGGCGAGCGAGACAGTCATGCAAACGGTTGGGCATGTCTTGAAAAGAGGTGGGCAGCGCATGTTGAAATCCTCAGGCATCGCTCACGCCATTGCTTGCAATAGAGGAGATTCCGTTGCAAGGGCGAGTGAGCATCAAACCGAGCTGCATTATGCTCTGCGAGTCCCCGCTTGGGACGCTCAGCGCTGAAGAATCTTGCGAATGGGAACGCTCCATGATCCCGCGACCTCCACTGCATCGCATCACACGCACGGCCGACTTCCATCTCATCGACGGCAGTGGCACAATTTTCGTTGCGCGCGCATTTGAGCTCGCGCATGCGTGCCTCGTCGAATTCCTCGCAACGCAGCAGCTTGGCCTCGAACGCATGTTGCGTTCGGAAGTTGCGCCAATGCCGATCGTGCAAGCGCAATGTGACTTCCACGCACCGCTGCGCGCTGGCGAAACCGTGGGTGTTGAACTCCGATGCGAGAAGGTCGGCGACACGAGCATCACGCTCGAGTTCACGGCCCGCGTCGACGGCGCGCCGCGATTTACGGTGCGTCAGGTGCATGTCACCATCGATCCTACGACGGGTCGCCCCATCACCGTGCCCGATGCGATTCGGCAAGCGTTCGCATCGCCGCGCGCGACGGTTTGAGCGAGTCACGCAATGACGCGGGCCAAGGAAGGATGATGCGCGGCAGCTCGTGCGCAGCAAGGGCCTCGCGAAGTTCGTCCCGTGCGATCTCCCGCGACGCATCGACGAATGCGATCCCAACGCTTCCCCACTCTTGATCGAACACATCAACAACCATCGCGTTTGCAACGCCTGGCAGTTCGAGCAGCGCGCGCTCCACGCGTTCAGGCTGTACGAATTCACCACCCGACTTGAACGAAAGCCCGATGCGCCCTTCGACATGCAAGCGACCATCTGCATCCATGCGACCACGATCGCCAGTCGCAAATCCTTCGGCGCTCCGTTCGACGCTCACGACGCCATCGCTGAGGTAGCCGTCAAACATGCATTCGCCGCGCAAATGAATCTCACCGCTTGCCGCGATCGAAATCTGCATCCCAGCGAGTGGCTCGCCAGCGTCCGTGGACTCCCGATGCGGCTGCGCGCGAGCCGTCGCGGCTTGAGAACCACACTCGGTCATGCCATAACTCACGACGAGCGATATGCCATGCTCGAGGGCACGCGCGCGCAGCGACGCCGCGCTCGGTCCACCTCCAATGAGCAACGCACGCAGCGACGCAAGCCGACGAACGGTCTTGACTTCTTGTGTGCGCTCGGCGTGAGCGAGCAAGCGATAGAGCTGGGTTGGGACGAGCGAGCAATGCGTGATCATCGCATCGCGATGCAGTGCATCGATGACCTCATTCGCGCCGCGATCGACGCCCACGGCTCTTCCACCAACGACATGCGCCCGCAGGAACGCCCCGAACCCACCCACATGATGCAGCGAGAGCGGCACGAGCCATGTGTCGGTCGAAGCAAACGGCGTTCGTGCATTGGCATTCCGCGCATTGGCAAGCAGCGCGCGAGCGGAAAGTCTCGCCAGCCTTGGCTCAGTTCCAGCAGTGCCGCTGGTGGCGAAGAGGCAACTCGCTCCTTGCGGGAGTGCGTCAAGATCGACTTCCGAAATGGACGAGCTTGGCTCGACTGTCGAGAGGCGATGTTCCAGCCTCGCACAATGTTCAACGCGCTCCGCACTCGGCGCCGCGCGATCCGGCGAGAGCATGGCGACACACTGTCCTTGCCTCCACAGCGACAGAACGGTTTCGAAGACGCGTTGATTGGCATGCGCGACCACACCGACGATGCCCCGCGGAGCATTCACTGCAACGCTCCAATCAAAGCGTGATCAATCGTCGGAAGCGGCTCGACGACCATTCGCTCGCCAGCACGAGGCGCGAGTTGCATGAGATCTTGTGCGTAAAAATGAGCGGTGCCGAGACCATGCGCCGACGCCCCCTCCGGATCAATCTGCGACGCAACGATTGCCGCAGCCATGAGCGCATAGTTCGACTCATACGCTGTTGACGCGATCGAGCGAATCCCCCTCTCGCGAGCGAGTCGGGCATGATGCAAGGATCGATCGATGCGCCCAACGCAACTGAGGCGTAGCACATGCGCCGTCACATAGGGCGCGAATGCAATGGAATCAGGGATGCCTTCGCCGCGCGTCCACTCGAGCGCCGTCTCATCAAGGGCGATCGCGATACCCGTGCGTTCGACGAGCGTGCGGAGTTCCCACGGATTCGCGAGCGGATCCTCGACATACTCGATTCGATCCGGATCGAAGCCGTGCAGCATCTCAGCGCACGCATCCACAGTCAGCCGCCGGTTCGCATCAAGCCGCAAGCGCGCCTGCGGTTCGACCGCCGCAAGCAGTGCATGTATCGCGCGACGATCGGCATCGACGCCATCGCGACCGACCTTCAGCTTGACACTCGAAACTCCTTCAAACGCGCCCACATTCGCAAGAACGTCGACTTCCGTCGCTCCACCCTGCACGAAGGTCGCGACACGAATGCTTTCGCGAGCGGGCATAAGCGAACCTCGCAATTGCATCTCCGCCATCGAGATCGCAAAGTCCGCACTTGGCAATCCGAGCGGCACCATTGAGGAGCAGAGAGAACTCCAGAAGCGCAGGCCTGCGAGCGACTCGTCGAGACTCTCCTGATGTGTCCCAGCGAGCGGTGCGCACACGCCGAACCCGCGTGCGCCATCGCCATCAGCAACCTCAAGCAATGCCATCGTCCGGTCAGCGCCTGCCATCACTGCGCGACCGAGGTCGCTCAAGGGCAGTCGAATGAGATGCGTCGAAGCGCGTCGCATAGCACGCGCAGTTTAGGTGAACACCCAACCAAGGCTCAGCGCGATACCTGTGAGATACAACTGCAAGCCAAAGCCCGCGAGCGCTCCGTTCAGCGCCGCGCCGCAGTCCCCACGCGCAATCATCACAACGCTCGGAATAGACACAAGCGAAATCGTTGTTCCTGCAAGGACCCCGCCTGGCGCATCCGCGAGTAACCACGCAGCGAGCGGGAGCATGGCGGCAACAACCCAGCAGACCAGAATCTCAAGCCGAGTGCATCGCGCGCCGAGGCGAACTGCCAGCGTCCGCTTCCCAACCGCGCGATCTTGCTCAATGTCGCGCAGATTGTTCGTCGCGAGCAATGCAACAGCAAGAGCACCCGGGACAACTCCGATCACGGCTGGAGCCATCCGCCATTCGCCGAGAATCGCAGCGTATGTCCCTGCAGTTGCGAGTGGGCCGAAGCAAACGAACACGAAAAAATCGCCAAGTCCTAAGTACGCGAGTGGGCGAGGCCCGCCCGTGTAGAGCACCGCCGCAATCGCGCCGAGCACGCCAATCCACGCGAACTCTGCGCCGCGCTCCTGCGCAAGAAACGCCGAGGGAAGCAGAGACAAGAGCAGCACGAACACCATCGCCATGCGCATCGCTCTCGGCGTCACAGCGCCAGAGGAAACCGCACGGGTTGGACCCAGCCTCGCGGGTCCATCCGCGCCGCGGAGTGCATCAAAGATGTCATTCGCGAAGTTGCTCACGATCTGCAGGAGCACGGCGCCCACAAATGCGGCGACTGCGAATCGCCAATCAAATCGACTCGGCTCGTCAAGACCGAGCACTGGCAACGCGTCGCGCCAAGCCATCGCGCTGCCGATCATGCACGGCGCAAGACTCGCGCCCAAGGTCTTGGGGCGGGTCGCGGCAATCCAGACTCGAAGCAAAGAGGGCGTCGCGTTCATGAATCACGGAGAGAACTTGCGGAAGTCGGGCTTGCGCTTCTCAAGTTGCGCATCGCGACCTTCCTTCGCTTCATCGGACATGTAATAAAGCATCGTCGCGATGCCTGAAAGTTCCTGTAGGCCCGCCTGCCCGTCGCAATCTGCATTGAGCGCCGCCTTAAGTGCGCGAATCGCCGTCGGCGAGTTCGCGTTCATCTCGCGGCACCATGCCACTGTCTCCTCTTCGAGTTGCGCGACAGGCACGACCGTGTTGATGAGCCCCATCTCAAGGGCTTCGCTGGCGGAATAGCTTCGACAAAGAAACCACATCTCGCGCGCCTTCTTCTGACCGATGATGCGCGCCATGTAACTCGCGCCGTAGCCGCCGTCGAAACTTCCCATTTTCGGGCCAACCTGCCCGAAGCGAGCGTTTTCGGCAGCGATCGTCAGATCACACATCATGTGAAGGACATGTCCACCACCAATCGCCCATCCGGCAACCATCGCGACGACAGGCTTCGGGCAGGAACGAATCTCGCGCTGAAACTCCAGCACATTCAGTAACTCGCTTCCCGACTCAGACTTGTACCCAGCGTGACCGCGGATGCGCTGATCTCCTCCTGCGCAGAACGCGCGTTCACCCTCACCCGTCAGAATGATGGAGCCAATCGCGCTGTCATTCTTCGCATCGAGTAGCGCAGCGCGCATTTCCTCGACGGTTCGTGGCGTGAATGCGTTTCGAACTTGGGGCCGATTGATGGTGATCTTTGCAATGCCGTCGCATTTGGCGTAGCGCACCTCCGCAAACTTCTCGGAGAGCGGCGACAGGCTCCATGCAAGCGCAGGTCGAATGCGCTCTGCGGTGTCGGTCGTTGGACGGTGAATTGCAGGCGCAGTTGGCTTCGTCATGAGTTGCTTACGCAGAGGAATGCAGAATCTGTTCAATCATCTGTGCGCAAGCGCGAGGGGCTTCGAGCGGTAGAACATGACCCGCGTTTGGCACGATTCGTGTCGTGAGCGCTGGCATCGTCGCCTCTGCTTCACGCACAATCGCAGCATACCGAGCGTCGGATTCCCCTGCCGCCATCGTGATTCTCGACGCGTGCGCTGCGAGGGCATCCCAACGACTCTCACTTCGCCCGGGTGAACATCCATAGACGACCTCAGACCAGAAGTTCGCATCCCCCTGCGCCCGTCGCGCCCGCGTCGCATCGAATGATGGGTGCGCGCGAAACGATGCGAAGAGATCCGATTGGTACCACCGCTCGATGAAATCGGCAGTGGGAATCGAGAGAAGATCGTCCGACCTCAGGAGGTCTGACGCGGCACGCATGGCTCGTTCCGAAGCATCTCGCATGCCGGGTTGGGTTGAAAGTAACAGCAGCTTTGGAGTACGCGCGGTGTTGATGGCGCAAGCTTCTAGCGCGATACGCGCGCCAAGCGAATAACCGACAACGAGGTCGCTTGGCGTGCGCCGGAGCCGATCGTTCAACGCTTCCGCAAACCCTATCACCGTGCTGCACGAGAATTCACGCAGCGAGACCACATCGCAAGCGATGTCGGGCGCGAGTGCTGCGAGAACATCCGCCCAATCGGCAGGAGAACCGAGAAATCCGTGCACGAGAGCAATGCGCTTCACGGCGCTATGCAAACTCCTTCGCGAGCGCTGCGCGAGCCGCGGTGGCGACGCTCTCGCGAACCTTCTCGCTCGATGCACTCGTGCACGAAACTTCGATCACCGTCGCACCTCCACGACGCAGCGCCGAGCGCATCGCGCTCGCGAGCGCCTTTCGATTCGACGGCGCTGACTGCGCGATGCCCCATGCCTGCGCGAGAGGCGCGAAGGATCGACCGTGCGGCGTCACGAAACATCGATCGAACACATCCTTGTGCTTCGCGATCGGGAGGTATCGGAAGATCCCACCGCCATCGTTGTTCAACACGACAAAGATGAGAGGAGTTCTCACTTCGGACGCGAGCTGAAGACTGTTCAAGTCATGCAACATGCTCACATCCCCGATGAACGCGACGACTGGTTCAGCGGTCGCGACGGCGTGACCGGCCGCAGTCGCGACGAGACCATCGATCCCGCTCGCGCCGCGATTCGAACCCACAGCCCAACCCTTGGGCGGCGCGATCGCAAGAAAATCGGCGTCGCGAATCGGCATGCTCGATCCGTAGAACATCGTTCCGTGCGGAAGGCTCGCGCAGATGTCACGCGCCTCCACAAGCGCGGTCGGCTCGCACAACACACGCTCAGCTTCGATCACCGCATGTGCGGCGCGGGTTGCGCAAGCGAGCGCTCGCTTCCACCCGGCGTGCGCTTTGAGCGAGCGACTTCGTTGAAAAACCACCGGCGCGGCATGGACCGCGTGCGCGCGGTGACTTGCATCGACGCGCGGATCCCCTGCCCCAAAAATCTCAACTGGACATTGTTGGCGCGCGACCCAGGCCGCCACACGCTTCGAGACGACCGCATCGCCCGCGCACACAATTCCATCGACACCTAACGCTCGCTCAAGCGCGAGATTCGATCCATCTGGCGGAGCGGAACGCAGCACCAGATCGGCGCCAATCGTCCCTTCACGCGCGAGGCCGCTTGTGATATCCGCGAGCATTGTGCCTCGCCATGCAGCCACGCTGCGTCTCAATAGCTCAGGCGCGCGGCCCATGATCACAAGTGGCGCACTGACTTCCACCACACTCTCCACTGCAGCAATCGTGCTTCTCCACGGAAGCGCGTTTCGCGGCGCGGTCCAACGACCAATTGAATCGAGCCAGGAGCGAGACCAATCCTGCTCACTCGGCGCAAGCGGTTCGCGAAACGCGCAGTTCACATGCACGCCGCCGCCTTGCGACCCAGCGTCTCCGAGCGCGCGAGCCACTGCTTCATCCATGGTGGAGAGCACATACTCCGCAGGTATCTCTGCGGTTGGGCAAGGCATGGAGACAGACCATCGCGCTGCGTGTGCGAGGAGTTGCGATTGTGGAATCGCTTGATTCGCACCGCAATCGAGAAGTTCAGGCGGTCGATCCGCAGACAGCACGAGGAGTGGCGTGCGCGACATGCGCGCCTCGACGAGCGCGGGCAAGGTGTTCGCAACCGCGGTTCCGCTGGTGACAATGATGACGGCGGGCTTCCGCGAGGCCTTCGCGATGCCAAGCGCGAGAAACGCGCCGCCTCGCTCATCGTGCGCGATGTGCACGCGAATGCCGCGACACCGTTCGAATGCGACGGCGAGCGGTGCGCTCCTTGAGCCCGGGCAGGCAACGGCGTGTTCGATGCCAAGTCGAACGCACTCCTCTGCGATGAGCATCGTCCATGCGAGATTGAAGTTCGCCGCAGCGCGAAGGTCACTCACGACTGCCTCGACAACCGCTCGAACGCAAGAAGTTTGTGCGCGGTCTCGCGCCACTCATCCGCGGCGTCCGATCCTTCGACGATTCCAGCGCCCGCGAAGGCCGTGAGCGAATCGCCATCAATGAGCGCGCTGCGAATACCAACTGCAAACTCAGAGGCGTGCGCGGTACGGACACCGATCGGGCCAGCGAACAACCCACGATCAAACGGTTCAAGTGTGCGTATCGCATGCACTGCTTCGGTGACTGGGCTCCCGGAAACTGCGGGAGTTGGATGGAGCGCCTTCAAGAGCATTTCGTCCGTGACGCCTTCTTGCAACTCAACTGCCATGCGTGTACGAAGGTGCTGGACATATCCGAGCCGCAGCAATCGTGGCTCGTCATCGAAGCGAAGCGTCTGCGAGAACGGCTCAAGTGCCTCACGAATGCGTTCGACGACGAATTGGTGCTCGCGCCGATCCTTCGCACTTGAGAGCAGCGCATCACCCATCAGTTGATCCGCAACGGCATCAACTCCGCGAGGACGAGTTCCCGCAACCGCTTCACTCTTGAGTGTGCGCCCAACCCGAGAAAACAGGCGCTCAGGACTTACACCAACAAAGGCGCGGCCTGCTTGGGGTTCGATGAAATAGCGAAAACTTCGTGGCTCCGTTTGCGCGAGTCGATGAAGCACGAGCATCGGATCGATCTCACTACTCGCGACATATCTCGCCGTCCGTCCGAGGACGACCTTGCGGAGCTTCCCGTTGCGAATCGCATCGAGTCCAGCGCGTACTGCGCGCGTCCACGCCGCCTCGCTGATGTCGTCAGGCACGCGCGTGAATGATGGATCCACGCTGCACCGCGGCTTGCACTCTTGTGCGAGCACTTCGAGCCAGCCGCGCGCGACATCAAGATCGCTCACATTGACCGCGAGCACGCTGCGAACGCGATCACCGTGTTCTGCTCGCCGCAACTCGATCGCGGGGAGCACAGCGGACTGCTGCGTAAATGTCTCCCACACGCGATCGCGGACGCGACTCGGATCAAAGGCGTCGACGGTAAACACGACCGCCTCGCTGCTCCCGCCAATCTGCGAAAGCCCCTCCGGAAGCGACGCATTCGCGACGCCTATTCCCGCAAACTCGAGCGTGCCGGTTCGCGTTCGAAAGTAACGGCGTTGACCTGCGGCGAGCCCCGCCAGTACCCGAAACACATCAAGGTGTTCAACCTCATGCTCGAATCGAAGAAAGCTCCCCGCTTGAGGCGGCGTCGCGCTCGCGAGCAAGCGCAGGAGTGCCCGGGCCGCCAACTCGAGCGGAAGTGGCCGTGTCTCCTGCTTTGATTCGTGTCGCGAAAGGAGGCTCATGCGAGGTTCGTGAGTGTACGCGAGACGCCCCTCGTTTCGCGCTACTTACTCCGCACCGCTGGATTCCCACTCAACTGCGCAAGAATCTCGCCAAAGGCGACTGCTGAAGCAGCGCCGAGCGAGTCCGCGACCGCGCCGGGAGTCGCCGCAGAAATCGGCGCAGTTCCAACTGCAACGCCACTGCCGAGCAGTGCGGCACTCGTTGCTCCATCACCAACGAGATACCAGCGAAGTTGGACCTCCGCATGCGGGCTCGCGGCATTGCTGTAGTTCCCACAGAATCGTTCAAGCACAAGAGAGACTTTGCAAGGCGCTGCCACAGCAGCACCTTGACCGGTGACGCAAGAGAACTGCTTCGACTCCGACAAGAACCCAACGAACGCAGTAGTCAACATGGAGGAAGGTGCGGCGATCCATCCGGCATAGTTGTCGGTGCGCCAACTTCCATCCGCTTGCGCGTATACAAACCCCAGCGCATCAAAGGGAGCGACTGCGGTCACTCTGCTAACTTCAATGCCGTTCGCTGAGGGCGCGCGATCGGCAACGACTGCCGGCGGTGGCACACTCAGTAAGAACTGCGCCTGCGCGGCGCTCGATCGATTGAAGAGCGAGCATCCGCCGAGTGCAAGAATCGCAAGGGGAGCGATCCATCGAAGCGCGATGCGGAGCGGAGCGTTTGGAGTCATGCGAGATAGTCCTAAGTAAAGCTGCAGCCGTTCAAGGAGAAACGGGCGCGCCGGGAGCCACGCGCGGAGGAGGTGCACTGAAAATCACTTGTGAAGCATCCTGTCGAAGTCGCTGCGAGAGCGCGTCAAGGTTCTCTGCCATTTCGCGGAGGCTCTGGAGCAGCACGCGAATGTCGTACTCCTCGTTCGCGATCAAGCGATCAACGCGAGCAAGCAACGCACGCGCGTCCTCCATCGCTTCGGGAGCGACGACGGCTGCACCTCGCAGACCGTCAAGGGTCTCTTGCAGTTTGGGCGACTTCAAGAGCGCATCGAGTTCAGCGCTTCCAGAAGCCAAGCTTGCGGCAATGTCGGGGAGACGCGCGATTGTCGTCTTGAGATCGACCTTTCCATCTCCAAGCACCGTTGCAAGCGAGTCAGAGGCGCTCGCAATGTTCGCGATGGACTTCTGGATGTTTGGATCAGCCAGAATCGTCTGCACTTGGCGGTTCGTCGTCCGCGCCTCTTCGATAAACGCAGTCGCGTCGGCGAGAATTGGCTTGCCTTGCGATTCGAGCACACTGTCGAGGTGTTGCACGAGCGTATGCATGTCGCGCCCGATCTTCGTGAAGTCGACGCCCTGCACGCCCTTCACGATGGCCGACGCGCCATCGAGCAGTTCATTCAATCGGCTTGGAACTGCAGGAATGTACGGATGCGCGGGCGTCCAAGTCACTGGGATCGCCTCCTTCGGCACATCGCTCGTGTACTCGAACTGCATGTACAGCCCGCCGGTGATTCCCTCCGAAACGAGGCGTGAGCGCAGCCCCTTTCCAACCGACGCGTTGATGTCCGAGACGAAGTCCTCATCGCTGTGCACACCAATGAGGTCTTGCACAATCTTCATCCGCACGAGCACCATGGAATCGAGCACTTCGCCGCCCGCTTCGGCGTGATGCGGATACGCCATGCTCACGAAGGAGATCTCCGATACTTGACCGATCGTGACTCCGCGGAACTTTACTGGGCTCCCTACATTCAATCCGTTCACAGACTCCGATGAGTATGTCTCGACCATCTCCGTTCGCTGAAAGAGCGTCGCGCTCCCAAGCACAATCGTCCCACCAATCGCGAGCGCGACCGCAGTCAGCACGAAGGCTCCAACTTTGAAATTCGTCGATTGACTACTCATGGCGTTGTTTCTGGGAGAGGGAGTGAGCGAAAGTGTAATTCAGCGAGAGGGAGCGCATGGCGAAGTTCAAGCAGATGCGGTGACGGCGTGCACTGCGACACCCTGTCGGTTGAGGAAGCGGCGAACGAGTGGATCCGGCGAACTATCGCGCATGACACGCGGATCGCCCACCTCCACGAGACCTCCCCGCTTTCCGTCGATCATGGCAAACCGGTGCGCGATAGCGAAAATGCTCGCGAGCTCGTGCGAGATCACGACGAACGTCACGCCGAGCGTTTCGTTCAGCGTTTGAATCAGGCTATCCAAGTCGGCGCTCGTCATCGGGTCAAGCCCCGCCGATGGCTCGTCGAGAAAAATGATCGGGGCATCAAGTGCGAGTGCGCGCGCGATTGCCGCTCGCTTCTGCATGCCTCCCGAGAGCTCGCTCGGCATCTTGTTTGCGGCATGAGCCAAGTCCACAAGGCCGAGCTTTGCGCGCGCGACTTCAATTCGCGCGCCAAGCGGAAGCGATGTGAACTCCTCCATCGGCAGCATGACATTCTCAAGCACGGTCATGCTGTTGAAGAGCGCACCGAGTTGGTACATCACTCCAAACTCACGACGCACGCCTTGCAGCGCATCTTCATCTGCATTCGCGACATCCACGCCGCCAATCCAAATCTCTCCCGCAAGTGGCCGGTTGAGCGTCGTCAGGTTTGAGAGCAGCGTCGTCTTCCCTGCGCCAGAACCGCCGCCGATGAAAATGATCTCGCCGCGACGAATGTCAAGCGTGAGATCCTTCAGAATCACCTTGGTTGCGTAGCCCACCGAGACGCCCTTGATGCGAATGGCTGGCTCGGAGTTGTTGTGCGATACGGTTGTCACTCAGATACCAATGGTGTAGAAAAACGCGCCGAGGACTGCGTCGGCGATCACGATCATCACGATGCTTGAAACAACTGCGCCCGTTGTCTGCGCGCCGACCGCGCGCGCGCCTTCCTCTTTGTTGGTCGCGAGACCTCGTTGGCATCCGATGACTGCAATGAGCGCGCCAAACACGCCCGCCTTCACAAGACCTTGAATAAGCGCTGCCGCATCGACTGCGTGTTGTACTTCGTTGAGATACTGCCGAAGCGAGAACCCCTCGCTCAACATGATCACCGATCCGCCGGCGATGCCCATGAGATCTGCGAACACGGCGAGCAGCGGCGTCATGCAGACGCACGCGACGAAACGCGGGAGGACGAGGAATCGAATCGGCGTGATGCCGAAGGTGCGCAGCGCATCGACCTCCTGCCCGACCTTCATCGTTCCGATCGTCGCGGCGAACGCAGCACCAGAGCGACCGGCCACAAGAATCGCTGTGATGAGCGGCCCAAGTTCACGCAGGATCGAGATGCCAACGATGTCGGCGACTTGCAGTTTCGCGCCGTACTTCGCGAGCGGATCCATGCACTGAAACGCGATGATCGCGCCGATCAAGAAGCCAAGGAGCGCGACCACAGGAAGTGCATTGGCGCCAACAACGGACATCTCTCGCAGGGTGTCGCCGACACGGAGTTGACGAGGTTCCCGCACCGCAGCCAAGATCGTGCGAAGAAGTTCTCCGCGAAACTCGATGAACGAGCGCAGAAAACTCCACACCGCGCGCGTGCCGCTCCCGATGTGTTCGAAGAAGCCCTCCTGTGATTTGGCGAGGGAGCGATCCTGCCCGCGACGGGCCATTTCCATGAGGCGCGTTTGCGCTTCAGTCGCGCCGATGATGTTGATGCTCGCGCCGCGATTCGCTGCGAGATACTCGAGCCCAAGGATCAATCCGAGTCCGGAACCGTCGAGGTGCTCGACCGCAGACAGATCGATTGCGAATGCTTTGGAGGTACTTGCACGAAGTTGTGCCGAGCTCGAGTCCCAATGTGTGGTCAGCGCCACCGCGTCGAGCCGACCCGCAAATCGCGCTGTGAGCGTGCCCCCCGAATCGTCAAACGAAATGCGAAGAGGCTGCGCGTCTGTCACGACGGTGATGGTATCGCGCCTCGCATGCATCGTGCTCCTGTTGCGAGTCAGGCCATCTCCATGAACGCTGGGTCGTACACCTTTGAGCGAACGAAGGCATCAATGTCCGGGGGCTCGGGAACCCGCGCATACCCTTCGGCAAAGATGAGCTTCGCCACTTCGACCGCAACCGCAATCTCACTCTCCAAAATCGTGCGGAGCGGCGGATAGACGAGACCAACATCGAGGTCGCCCTGCGTAACTCGTGAAGCGAGAGTCTCGGCCGCCTTCAAGAACATCGCGTCCGTCACGCGCGTTGCAATCGTTGCAAAAACCGCGAGTCCGACCGCCGGAAAGATGTAGACATTGTTGCCTTGACCTGGAACAAACAGTTTTCCGCCAAATCGGACTGGTGGAAACGGCGAGCCCGAGGCAAAGATCGCCCGCCCGTCCGACCACTGATATGCCTCCTCGGCGGAACATTCGGACTTCGAAGTCGGATTGGAGAGCGGGAAGATGATCGGCCGCTCATTGAGCGCGCTCATCGAACGAATCACTCGCTCGCTGAACGACTTCGGAACCGTGCTCGCGCCAATGATCGCAGTCGGACGAACGAACGCGACCGAGTCTGCAAACTCCTTCTGAAGCGGGGCGTCTTTCACATACGGCATCTGATGCACGCTCAGCCGCGGGTTCGATTGCACACAGAGTCCAGACGAATTGTGCATCCAGATCCGAGCGCGAGACTCGGCAGCGCTCAAACCCTCTCGCTGCATTTGCAGTTCGATCAGTTCTGCAATGCCAACTGCGGCGCTTCCACCCCCGAGAAAGAGCACGCGGTGATCGCTCAGTCGGTTGCCAATCATTCGGCACGCGCCAAAGAGCCCGGCAACGGCCGTCGCGGCGGTGCCTTGGATGTCATCGTTGAAACAGCACACTCGATCGCGGTATCGCGCAAGCAGCGGAATCGCGGTGGTGTTGTGGAAATCCTCAAACTGAATCGCAGCCTGCGGAAAGACCTTCTGCACGGATTGCACGAACTCCTCAACGAACGAATCAAATGCTTCGCCGCGCAAACGCGGAGCACGAACACCGGGGTAGAGCGGGTCCATCAGAAACTGCTGGTTGTCCGTCCCGACATCTAAGATCACTGGCAAACAAGACTCCGGCGGCACTCCACCAACCGCCGCATAGAGCGTGAGTTTCCCGACAGGAATGCCCATGCCACACACGCCGAGATCTCCCAATCCGAGAATGCGCTCGCCATCGGTTACACAAATGAACCGCACTTCGCGATTCGGCCAGTTACGAAGAAGATCGTCCAAACGACCGCGATGCCGGATGGAGCAGTACAGCCCCTTCGGGCGCCGCAGAATGTGACCGAACTTCTGACAGGCCTCCCCGACGGTCGGCGTGTACACGATGGGCATGTATTGCGGCGGATCGCTACGCAACAATTGGTAGAAGGCGCGCTCGTTCCGATCCTGCAACTCAGAAAGGTAGATGTAGCGCTCAAGATCGTTGGGTTTCTGCGAGAGATGCAACCGAGAGCGTTGCATGAGCGTCTCGGCTGTCTCAATGGCATCAGGGAGAAGTCCGAGCAGTCCATAGTTTTCGCGCTCTGCTTCGGTAAAGCAAAGCCCTTTGTTCAGGCGCGGATTAAAAAGCAAGTCAAAGGCGCTCGGTCGCATGTGGAGAGCGTATCGCCACCCGTTATTCTTGCGCGCAATGCTCTTCACCGACAGCCACACTGAGGGCGAACCGACCCGCGTGCTCATCAGCGACGCGTATCGATTGCGACCATTGCAGGAGTTGTTGCGCGAATGGAGCGACGCGAATGGAGCGTGCGTCACCCCCACTGCACTCCGCGCACTTGTTGCCAACCCGCGCGCAGCTGACGCATGTGTCGGCGCGCTCCTCTGTCGGCCGAGCTCGCCAGATGCGGACTTCGGCGTCTTCTTTTTCAACGCACAAGCGGCGCTCGGGATGTGCGGTCACGGTGCCATCGGAGTCGGAAAGACGATCGATCGATTCGGCGGCATGCTCGACGGCGCGGTACGGATCGAAACGCGCGCGGGCATCGTGGAGGTGCGGCGCGAAGACAACGGCGCATACTCATTCGAAAATGTTCCTGCGTTCGTCGTCGCAAGTCGAGTGAAGATTGCGCTCGACCAGACAATCGTGACTGGCACTGTCGCGTACGGCGGAAACGAGTTTTTCATCGTCGAAGAATCCCGCCCACTTCGAAGCATCGAGGCAGAGCTCACGTACACGCGATCGATTCGCGACGCCCTCGTGCAGCAGGCCGTTCGTGGTCACACCGGACTGATCGATCATGTGGCACTATTTGTTCAACCAGCCCGCGAGGATGCGCAGGAGCGGAGCTTCGTGCTCTGCCCGAACGATACCTACGACCGCTCCCCGTGCGGCACCGGAAGTTCCGCGCGACTCGCGATGCTCGCCTCGGAAGGCCGGTTGCGTGAGGGCGCCCAACATGCGATCGAGAGCGCCATCGGCTCGCGATTCATCGCGAGTTTCCGCGGTGCAGCGAAGGGGTCCATCATCGCGCGTATCTCAGGACGCGCGTGGATCACTGCCGATGGCGCGATGGAAGAACAGCGCGACCCGGCACAAGCAACTGGATGGTCGGAGTCGACCTGAAGATTGACCTGACTCATGCTTTCTTGAACCGTACTTCTCCTATGCACACTCCTTCCTCCCTGCCTCAACCGTTCACCGGTGTGATTCCGGCAACCGTGACACCCTTCAACCCAGATGGGAGTATCGACTTCATCGCGGCTGAGCGACTTGCGCGCGCGATGCTCTCTGCCGGATGCACTGGCGTCGTGGCGCCAGGTTCACTCGGTGAAGGCGCGACGCTTTCATTCGATGAGCGCATGGAACTTCTTCGCGCACTCCGCCGTGGGAGCACTCGCGATGACGGGACGCGCGGGAATGTCTTCCTTACCGTAAGCGCACTTTCGACGCGCGATGCGGTGCGACAGGCGGAGCAAGCGGTCGCGCTGCAACTGGATGGGCTCATGGTTCTCCCGCCTTACGCGCACAAGGGAAACTGGAATGAACATCGAACGCATGTCGCACATGTGTTTCGTGCGACGCCCCTTCCCTGCATGCTCTACAACAACCCCGCGGCGTACGGCGTCGACTATTCGCTCGAACAAATCGGCGAACTTGCCCAGGCGCATGCAAACCTCGTCGCGGTGAAGGACTCAACAGGCGACGCACGACGGCTGACCGCAATTCGCGCGCGATTTGGGCAACGCATCGGCGCACTCGTCGGCCTCGATGACTGTGCTGTCGAAGGCGCTCGAATGGGCGCATGCGGTTGGATTGCGGGGCTTGCGAATGCGCTTCCGAGGGAATCGGTTCGTCTTTGGAACCTCGCGCAACACGGGCCAAGCGCGCAATGCGATGAGCTCTACGCATGGTTCTTGCCACTGTTACGACTCGACACGACTGCGAACTTCGTGCAACTCATCAAACTCGTGATGCAGGAAACCGAAACCGGCGGCGAAACGATCCGGTTACCGCGCTTGCCGCTCGAGGGGACTGAACGCGCGTGCACGATCGCCATGATTCGAAAGGCTCTGGCGAGCCGCCCTGCGAGCGCTCTGGCATAACGAACGAGAGAGAATTTGAGAAATTCGAACATTGCGTGAGACAATCAGGCGTCTCATCCGTAAGGAGGTGAGTTCGCATCTCTCCTCCTTGGGCAACCGCAATTGCGGAAGACAAGTGGTCGCCGGCGGCTCAAACCCGCCTGAGCGACCGCTTTGTCTTTCGCGAGAGTGGAAGTGCCAGAAGGAGTGAACGAACTCACTGCTCCTGCTCTGCGTAGGGCATTGCATCTCAGTGGATCAATCGCGCACTTCACGCGCGTTGGACAGTCATCTTTCTCTCCTTTGATCAAGGGCCGTGTTGTCGTATCGCGGCCTTGATCGCGTCTCGGGCCCTTGCATGTCAGGGACATGCTCGAGCCCTGCATTAATTTGAGCGCTCGCCTGGAATTTGTCCGCGTGGAACACGCGGACAAATTCCAGCGCTCGCTTTGGAATGCGCTGGGGCGAGTGAATCGCCACCAGCGCATAACGGGCTCAGTCCGGCGGAGCAGTTTGAGCGATCGTGACAGGTTTCTTGCGGCGAAGCGCCGCAAAAACCTGCACTCGCTTTGGACGCCGACCGCGCGAATGAATCGCGACGGTCGGCGATCTGACTCAGTGCGTCGAATCACGCGCTTGAAGGGCATCAAGCTCCCCGAAACTAGAGACCTTGGCCCCAGTGGTTCAAGAGAATCGCGAGGTCTTGGCCACCGACGGTGCCATCACCGTTGAGGTCGGCGGAGCCTCCAAGGCCCCATGCGTTCAACATGATCGCGAGATCCGCGGCGTCGACCGTTCCATCGAGATCGAGATCTCCGAAGGCGAGTTCGCACGCATCAGGGATGGCATCCAAATCGGAGTCGACCGCTCCTGATGCGATCTCACACGAGTCGAGCAGACCATCGAGATCGCAATCCTCAGCGAGGCCCTGTGCGACCTCATAAGAATCTGGCAACAAGTTCGCATTGCAATCAGGCTGACATGTATCCGGGACGCCGTTCTGATCGATGTCCGCAGCTCCTGACGCAATGTCGCAAGTGTCGGGCAACGCGTTGCCATTGCAATCGGTTGCAGAGCCAGCCGCGATTTCACACGCATCTGGCACACCGTTGCCATTGCAATCGGTCGCGGTGCCGTTGCTGATCTCGAACGCATCAGACTGTCCATCGCCGTCACAGTCGTCCTTGCATTCGTCGGGAATGCCATTCGAATCCGCGTCTGTGGACTGGCCGCTCGCGATATCACAGGAGTCAGGCGCGCCGTTGCCATTGCAATCCGCGAACGACTCACACGCATCGCCAATCTGGTTGCCGTTGCAGTCCGCCTGTGACGCGTTCGCGACGGTATCGCAATTGTCGAAGCAATCCTTCACGCCGTCGCCATCCGTGTCTACTTCGGACACGCCGCAGCCACACGCGCCGGGCTGTGTCTTGTTCGCATCCGTCGGGCAACCATCGTTGCAATTCGCAACGCCATCGCCATCGCTATCGACATCGGCAACACCACAGCCGCACTGTCCAGGAGCAGTCTTGTTGGGATCCGTTGGACAACCGTCGTTGCAGTTCGCGACGCCATCGCTATCACTATCCGTGTCTGCAATCCCGCAGCCACATTGTCCGGCCGCAATCTTGTTTGCGTCGGTTGGGCAGCCATCGTTGCAATTCGCAACACCATCACCATCGCTATCCACGTCCGCAACACCGCAGCCACATTGTCCTGCCGTAATCTTTGCCGGATCCGAGGGGCACCCATCGATGCAATTCGGTGTGCCGTCGCCGTCGCTATCTGTTTCAGCGACGCCACAGCCGCACTGCCCTGCCGCGATTTTGGCTGGATCTGTGGGGCATCCGTCGCAGACATTGCCAACGCCGTCGCCGTCCGAATCCTGCTGATTCGCATTCGCAATCGATGGGCAGTTGTCAACGGCATCACTGAAGCCATCGCCGTCGGAATCGACAGGCTGGATCACGACGGTGTCACCCGCAAAGATCACATCAGTCCCCGAAACGCCATTGTTGTATCCAATCTTGAAGTAGAGCGTGATGCTCTCCGAAGCGCCGATGCAGAACTGCCCAAGCAGCACGCGGCCGGCTGCATTCACTCGACCTTGCAGATTCGCGGGATTCGAGTTGTACCAACCAGGACCAGAGCCAGACATTGGAATGATCGTTCCGATGTCGCTTGGCACGGGGAACGGAATCTGCGCTTGATTGAATCCGCCAGTCCCGAATGCAGGATCCGCGCTGGTCGTGTTGCCGGTCGCAGGACCAACTGCTCCGCCAACAGTCAACCACGAATCATTCGCATCCATGTTCGAGACATAGGTTGGCGACCAACTCCCGACGACAGTGCTCGTTCCGCCGCTCAAGAAATCGTTATGACGGAAGGTCGCTGCCCCAGCGACCTTGTTCGCGTGGAAGTAATTGAGGACGGTTGTGGTCGCGCCGATGAACTTCCCGTACACACGGTACTTGGCAAGACCGGCGCTTGCAGGAACAGACACAACTTCGTAACCGAAGAAGAGTGCGCCTTGGCACGAGTCGGGAATGCCGTCGAGATTCACATCCGCAGCGCCGCTGGCAATCTCGCATGCATCACCAATGCCGTCCTCATCACAATCGCCCTGCGTTGGATTCGCGACATTGATGCAGTTGTCGACGCAGTTCGCAACGCCATCGCTATCCGTATCGACTGGATTGTCCACGACATTGCAGCCGCAGATTCCCGGGGTCAGTTTCGTCGGATCGGTCGGGCAACCATCGCAGGCATTTCCAGCTGCATCACCGTCAGAATTCGTCTGCAGTGCATTGGCGACGAATGGACAGTTGTCTTGGCAATCCTTGATCGTGTCGCCATCCGTATCGATGTCGGGCAAACCACACCCGCAGACACCAGGTGCAACTTTGTTCGGATCGTTCGGGCAACCGTCGCAGGCGTTTCCAACGCCATCGCCGTCTGAGTCGGCTTGATTCGCGTTGGGAACACTCGGGCAGTTGTCGGCGCAGTTGAGGTCGCCATCACCATCAAGATCCGCGGTGCAGACTGGATTCTGCTTGAGCGTATAGGTGAGATCGCCAATGGTGAGTACCGCGGTGCGGAGCAACCCGGTGTTGTTCGTGGTCACGGACCAATTCACATTGCCGCTGCCCGAACCTGGGCCAGGGTTGGTGATCGTCATCCAACTTGGCGCGCCAGTTGGAGCCCATGTGCAGTTCGGTCCAACCGTGACAACCGCCACCGTTCCCGTGGTAGAGCCCGAGTTCACCGTCGCAATCGTCGGCGTCACACTGATGACGCACGCCGGCTCTGCGGTGCAGGTTGTATTGGGCGCGCACGATGCGCCGCCCATGAAGCCCTCGATTTCGAGTTGCGTCTGCGGATGAAAGTTGAGTTTGATGTTTGCAACACCACCACTGCACAAGTGGCAGTAGCTCATGATCGTGCCGAGATTCGCATTCGTGCAGTCGTTGTTGCCGCAGCCATCGATTGGTGGCGAAGCGCTGTGCGTGTGGACAGCGCCCGTGTTATGCCCGAGTTCATGCGTGAAGACGATCACATCCCAGTTCTGTGCATTGTTGTTGACGAGTGGCGTCGGAAATGAACCACTGAGGTTCGCGCTCACCGCGTAACCGTAGTTCGAGCAAACCGCATCAAGCCATGCGATGCCACCGCCGAGTCCGCGACCGCTCAACATGTGCGCGAGATCCCTCGAAACCGACCCCATGTTGAAAATCCAGTGATCGCGAAACTGCCCTAACTGCGCAGATGTGTCTGCACCTGTCCAAGGGTCAGTGGTCGTCCACAATCGCGTGTAGGCGAGGTTGTACTGCACCAACACATCGCGGCGATAGATTTCATTCGCCGCTGCGACGATGGTTTGAATGTAGCCATACGCAGCGGTCGTGCTCCCCGAAAACTTCGCGAGGAACTCTTGATCGGTGTCGATCGCGAGATCAATCGTGCGGCAGTTGACGAGGAAGTTGGATGCCTCTGTTGCGATTGGAGCTTCCACATCAAGCCCCGGGATCATCTCCGCCGTGCACTCGAAGACCGTGGATTGCACATGGTTCGCCGCGGGACCAAATGCGTCCCACACAACGGTTGGGTAACCGGACAGGTAAGGACCGCTTGAGATGTGGTAGCGGCTTTCGCTCGACTCGATCCAACCGAAGACGCCAGCTTCGGAGACTGCCAGAAAGACCGTGGAGTTTGGATCGGTCGCGAGCTCGCCACTCAGGATACAAATCTCTGTCGGTACGAGCGGCTGTTCAACGCCTTGGGCATCAACGACGATGGGCGCAAGTCCGGTCGTTGGAACAGTCACGCGCTCAACGATGAGATCTGCGGTGTCGAACATCGAGAGCGGGAACGCCTCAATGCGATAGTGCTTTCCAACCACGAGTTCGCGGAGCACTTGTGCATCGACCGCGAGCGCTTGCGCATCAACAGCGATCGCTTCAGCGACAAACTCGCGATCGAATGGCCGGACAACCTCGAATCCCTGCGCGACCGCACTATGCGCGGCTCCTGACGCAAAAATGGAAGCCAACGCGAGCGTCATTGCCCGAGACGATTGGAGGACGCGAGCGAGGGAAATGGACAATTTCAGCATTGGCGAAACCGGCTTTGGGAGAATCGAATTGCGGGGACTTGGCGGAGCGTACAGCCACCCTGCACGGTCGCAAATTGATTCGGACAAGTTGGCAGATATCAGGCGGATATTCGGGATGAAACGCGAATCCGGACGCGCCTCAAGCATCGTGATCCACCCCGCGATCCCGTGCGATCGCCAAAAAACCGCCGCCCGCGGATCCTCCGCGGGCAGGTGGCGTGTCGGAACGGCGGAAGCCTGTGTGTCTTAGGCTCTCGCGTTCACGAGCGTGCCGCGCTGCGCGAGCAGTGCGGTTGCGTGGCTTGGATGTGCGTAGGTCGGTTGGAGATTCGGATTGAACGAAGCCTTGGCGAGCGCGGAGAGGCTCGCCGAGCGGAAGTTGGATTGCTGCGTTGGGACAGCACCATGGTCATCGAGAAGCCCATGTTCCCATCGCATCGCGTAGGCATCGAGGTTCGCGCCTGGGTGGTTCTTCTGGACTGTTTCGAACGCAGTTTGAAGCACCGTCTGTAGTTCGTCACGCGTGACCGAGCCGTCCGCGTCCGCATCGACTTGCATGAACACGCGATACTGATTTCCGAAGTCCTCAATATGCAAGACGCCATCGCCGTCCGTGTCGCGCGCCTCAAAGGTACGGTCGACGAGCGAAGTGATTCTTGGATCAGCGGGCGCTCCCGCACCAGATCGATTCGTTGGACCATTGAGCGCGATCGCGAGGTCCGCAGCATCGACCGTGCCGCTACCGTCGAGATCGTAGAGTTGATTCGCGGTGCCCCAATTCGCCATGATTCCTGCGGGATCCGTGCCATCCGGCGGTGGCGCTGCGGCAGTTTCATTCTCATGCAGCGCCATCGTGAGATCGGACGCATCCACCGTCCCATTCCCATCGAGATCGAACTGACCATTCGCACTGCCCCACGCTTGCATGAGCGCATTGATGTCGATTGGGCCAACTGCGTTGCCGGCCGCCGTTTGCGCTGGAGGAGCATCGATGATCCCGCCAGGTGCCGCCGTTGACGCGGCCGATGCTCGAAGCATCGCGAGACGCTGGTTCTGAACCGGTGCGGTACGGAAGTTTGACGAAAGGGAGGTTGGTGGCTGAATACGCATGGAAGTACTCCTCAGCAAACAAAGAGGGAAAGACTCCCCTGCCTTGCAATTCGAGTGCCATGTGCAAATCCGCGCTCCCGAGCCGCTCCAGCGATCGCGCGGCCTGAGCCATGCGCAAAAAACTCCTCCGCCGGTCTCGACGCTCGCGTCAATCCTGCGCGCTTGGGGTTCCCCAACCCTTTGAAGGGCGCCGCTTGGGAAGGATCGCGTCGGATTGGTGCGGCACCCGTCCGTTCTTCCCGTTGAAGCCCGTGCAGACGATGAACATCTCAACGCTCTCGGCTCGCGACGCCCGAGGCTTGTAGCCCTTCGCCTCCTCGAACATCCGTGCCGCGCGTTTGACGAGCGCTGGGTAGTTTTCGCCTTCGAAGACCTTCATCACGAGATTTCCGCCGCGACGAAGCCACGCTGGCATTTGATCGAGCAAATCGTCGCAGAGGCGAACACTCTGGAAGTGGTCACCCGTTGGATCGCCGGTGGTCTTGGGTGCCATGTCGGAAAGCACTGCATCGAACGGCTCGCCACCCACATCCTCAAGCGTGATCTCGCGCAGGTCTGCTTGCAGTCGATGCACATTCTCTGGCAACCCACCGTCCATGGCCGTCAAGTCAACCGCGAAAACAACGCCTTTGTGACCAATCCGCGCTGCAGCAACTTGCGACCATGATCCAGGCGCAGCACCCGCGTCAAGCACGCGTGCGCCGCGACGCAGCACGCGCCGACGATCGTCGATATCGATGAGCTTGTACGCCGCGCGAGAGCGATAGCCCTCTTCTTTGGCGAGCTTGAACCAATGGTCTTGAACTTCTTTCACGGTCGAGCATCGTAGGGCAAAGGCGCACCAAAAATCCCGCTTGATCTGGCGCTGCTCCAGCGCTGCGCGAGCACGCAGCTCTTACGGATCAATGATCCAAACGCCAACCGCGGTTGGATCCGGCACGACTGCGATACGAATGTCTCCGTCGCTCGTACGCAACACCACCGGATTCTTCCCGTTGTTCAACACGGCGAGGAATCGATCGTGATCATTCTCGTCCGAAAGCGCTAACCAGTGCCCGAATTCACAGCGTTGCTTCACCAGGCCGCCGCGCGATTCTGCATCAAACACGCCAGTTGACTCACCGCGAATGCGGTAATCGATCGCACCTTCGCTGGTGATGATCGTGACGGGATTTCGCATCGCCCAGGGCGTTATGACTCGCACATCCGCTTGCGTGGTGCGAATGTCGACCGCGCCTTGATTGCCCGTCACTCGTACTTCGCCCTCACTCGTTCGGACCTTGACCGTGTCGAGCTCGGGAACGGTGATCAAAAACTCACAGCGCTGAAAGTGATCTTCCGGATGCGAAGTCGATGCGCGAACAACCAGTGTTTCGCCATGACCCTCTCGTGGCTCAAGCGAGGCGCGCCAACGGACGTCAGCGAGCGAAGCGTTGCCCTCTTCAAGTCGACCCCATCCATGCGTCGCAACGCGGCGCGCTTCAATCACGGTCTTGTCGAAAGACGCGTCCGCGCGGATCTCGACCTTGCCGGCGAAGTTCTCTAAGTCGATGGCCAATGGTCCATGCGTCTGAAGTTCAAGCGGCTCGTCGAAGCTGAAGGTATGGCCACCCGTGAGGAAGCCCTTCCCAACTTGAATCGCGGAAGCAATGTTTCGCTCTGGCGCCTGATAGGTGCTGCAACTAGGCGCGAGCGCTGCACAGGAGACAAGCGCAAGGATGGCGTGCGGAAACTGCATGGTTGGTTCTCTATCGGCCTTCGAGGGTGTTCTATCTTGCGAATCGCGGGGTTGCGCCCTCGGTACGACCGCTCTGTTCGAAGAAATCATGCTCCTGCACCTTACACTTTGACCAACCGTGCTCTCCCTTGTGATGCTCTCCCTCTGGCTGACGGCTCCGGGCCCCTCCCCGCAGGGCGAAGACCGTTATTCGGTCGTCTTCCCACGACGGGGTGGAGCAGATGACGCGTCAATGAGCGCCGACCCCGGCACTCTGACGCCGGCATCGCCGCATGGTCGGGTCCTCCTCTTTCTCCTCGACGAGACTCCGCGACTTCGAAGTGTTGACCCAGCCGAGGGTCCCTTTCTGACACACCCGTCCCCGATTGCGTCGCTTGAAGTTCGAGATCTCCACGAAGGCGTGACGGTCATCTTCGACCGCGCGTCGCGAGAACGGATCACGAGTTTTCCGCCTCCGACCGACGCGGTGCACAATGGGCTCGATGAGCTCACCGGACACTTTCGCGTGCAAGCGGTGTTCGATTGCGATTCGAAGGAGGCAACCGGTCATCTTCGCGCTGGAAACTTGCTTTCAGAAGTTGTGGATGTCGACCTTGATGCAAACCGCGCAGACTCGATCGAACTGCAATGGAAATCCACGATCGAACGAGAGTCATTGCCGGTCGTCGAGGGCGTGGAGTGGATCGAATGGAAGAGCGAGATGTTGTCGAAGGCTGCCGGTCACGATGTGTTTCATCGAGCGGGCGTTGCACTCCCACGCGACTACCACAACATCGATGCAGTCCGCCGCCATTGGCCCGCGGTCTATGCGATTCCCCTTGTCGGCGATGCGCGACAGAGTGCACTTGAGTTTGCCCCCGCACTCCAGAGTGAGTATCTCCACACTGCTTTCCCGCAAGCTGTCTGGATCTGCCTCGATCCGAGCGGCGCCAACGGGAACCATGCGTTTGTGGACAGCGCGGCGAACGGTCCAGTCACCAAGGCGCTGCTGCAGGAGTTCATTCCGTATCTTGAGCAACGATATCGACTCGTCGCCGAGCCAGAGGCGCGTGTACTCACGGGAAACGGCCTTGGAGGATTTGCGTGTCTCTGGCTGCTCTTGCGCGCGAATCATGTGTTCAGCCAAGCGTTCGTCAGTGCGCCCGAACCGGTGTCGATGACACATCTCGGGCTGCTTGATCTTGATACGGATCGCAATGGCTTCACGCGCGTGCTTTCGAGCGGCGATGTGGAAGAACTTCCCGCCCTCCGAGGAATTCTTGGGCCCCAAGATGATCGTGTGTTCATGACGGTTCGCGAAGCCATCGGCATGGAATTCGCGATGCACCCACGGGGCGATAGTGGCGAGCGATTTGATAACTGGAATGCGATCTTCTGCGAACTCGACGGCGCGACCGGAACGCCTCGACGGCTGCTCGATCCAAGCAGAGGCGCGATCAATCCGGTCGCGGCAATCGAGTACTCGCAGTTCGACATCCTTGCGGCGCTGCGCGCGAATCCAGCGCGGATCGGGCCAATCCTCGCCGATCGAGCGCACATTCTCGTTGGCGCGCGTGACTCTTACTACGCGCAGCGCGGCATCGAAGCATTGAAAGCAGAACTCGAATCATGGCGCGCAAGCGCGGGCCGCCGAAAGAGTGCGGGCAGCATCGAGATTCTCGCGCAACGCGATCGCGACGCGATTCAGACGGACGCGAGATTGCGGTTTGGATTCGCAATCAACGATTGGTTCCGCAGCCAAGGTCTCGCGGATCCGCTCCCAAACTTCGACCCCAAGCATCCGTTCCGAACACCCGGCGTCGACGCGCCGATTCCGGGAGTGCCCGCCCGGTAAGGGTGTCCGCAAAGCGCTCGACAGGCGCCGCCGCGAGTGAATCGCCCTCGTCGCAATTCCCGCGTCCTCTGTTCGCGCTCGATAGAGGAACTGAGCTCGCCCTCCGACCGTCGCGGCATGACTTGATCGCTCGCGACTTAGATTCCGCCCCAAGCCGCGGAATCTTCGCTCGCTCGATGCAGACTCGCGCGGTCGGAGTCCAAAGCGAGTGCAGCGTTTTTGCTGCTGGCTTTGCAGCAGCAAGAAACCTGCCACGAGCGCTCAAGAGGCGCGCTCATGCTCACGCCATCCGCGGGCTTCCGTCTTCCCAGCGAATCGCGAAGGGCGCATCGCCTCGAACGAATTGCTCAAGCCACTGACCGAGCGCGGCGCTGCGCCAGTCGGATGCATCGAACACTGGCGGAGGCGATTTCGCATCTCGTTCAAGCCACCAAGTCGAAAGATCGCTTCTCGAGAACACCATGCCCGGCGCAATGCCTTGCGCAAGGCATCGCATACTCGCAATCGCCATGAGCGCATCGACTCGTGCGCGATCGGTTGCCGTCTCTTCACGAACGCGGCCAGCAGGAAGTTTTTCCGGCGGCATCTGCGTTCCCGCTTCAATCGCGGCAACGATGCGCTCGCCGTGCGCCTGCGCGATGCGCTTCGGCAGACCCTTGATCGTCAAGAGTTGCGCCACGGTGAGTGGCCGTTGTCGCGCGAGTTCCGTCACTGACTCATCAGGAATCGTGACTCGCTGCGGAAGATTCTCTTCTCGCGCGATGTCGTTGCGCACTGCGAGGACCTTGCGCAGCACGGGCAGTTGTGTTGGTCGAAGCGGCCACACCTTGAGGATGCGGCGAATCTGCGCTTCTTCGTCGTATCGCTGCGGAAGTTTGAGCGACGCTTTGCACTCGTGCAGCGCCCACGCGAGCGTCCCTCGTTCGGTCAAGCGCGCCTTGAGTCGCTCCCATACGAGCGGCAGATAGCGCACATCATCTGCGGCGTATCGAAGTTGTGACGGAGTCAGCGGTCGCGCGTCCCAGTTGGTGAATGTGTGTCCCTTGGTGAGGCGATGCTCGGCAAAGTGATCCACGAGCTTCTCAAGACCCGCAGGCCAGGGCATCTCTGCAAACGCCGCGCAAATCTGCATATCGACGACACCTTGTGGAGGTCGACCCACCGCGCGTTGCGCTGGTTCAAGATCTTGTCCGCCTGCGTGCACGAGTGTGAGATGTGCTTCCGAGCACACGAGTTCGTAAACCGGTGTGAGATCCTCAATCGCAATCGCATCCACAAGCGCGATGCGCTCGGGTGTTGCGAGTTGAACAACGCAAATCTTCGGCCAGTACGACTCTTCTCCAATGAACTCAGTGTCAAACGCAAACAGAGGTTGCGTCTTGACATGTTCGAGGAACTCCGCGAGCGCAACAGGCGAATCGATCCACTCGACCTCGCCCTTGGGAACGAGAGCGTGCGCCAGAGGGGGCGTGTTGCTCTGCGCATCATCATGCGAGGCCTCGTGATGGCGTTCGCGTTTCTTGCGTCGATAGTTCAGGTTCATGGGGAACAAACTGCTTCTTGAAACATCAGCCACGGAGACTCACGAGGCCCGCCCGGACTTCGAGAATCCTGCATTGTCGCAAGAATTCGCTAATGCGTTCCGGTTGAACCGAATCCGCCCATGCCGCGCGCAGTGTCCGTAAGTTCTTCAACCTCAACAACTTGCGCCGATTCAACCGCCGCGATCACCATTTGCGCAATTCGCATTTTTGGTTCGACGGTGAACGCGACTTTACCAAGGTTGATCAAGGGCACCTTCACTTCTCCGCGATAGTCCGCGTCGATCGTGCCCGGAGTGTTGGGCATGGAGATGCCGTGCTTCGTCGCAAGCCCTGAGCGCGGACGCACTTGTCCCTCAAATCCTGGCGGAAGTGCCATTGCAAACCCGCACGGCACGAGCGCGATCGCGCCAGCTTCGATAACGATCGGCGCGTCAAGGTCGGCACAGAGATCGAGTCCGGCAGCGAGCGCGGATTGCGCACATGGAAGCACCGCGCTCGCTCTCAGACGCTTCACTTGCAATTGCACGCCGCGTGTCATGTCGAACTCTCGTCCTGTGCGGTTCGCACACAAAGTTCAGTGATCGCTCCGCCTGAAATCCAAATCTGGCCGACGCGTGGGATGACTCTCCGCGTAACTGGTGTTGAAGCATCCGACCCATCGGTCTTTCGAAACTTCAACGAGCGTGTACTCGTCACGACCGGCGATGGTCTCTGGCCGAACACCCGCGGGCGCATCCGGCCACCACGGCACAAGCGGGCTGCCCGGGAGCGCGTACTGCTTCGCGTCGAGCACCACTTCTTCCACTGTCGTGAGTCGTGACTTCGTGTCATGGAGACCCGGAATGGAGTTGAACAAGCCGCGCGTGTAGGGATGCAATGGACGATCGAAGAGCTCGAAGACCTTCGCGTACTCCACGACTCGACCGGCGTACATCACGCACACGACATCTGCGTTCTCCGCAACCACGCCAAGGTTGTGCGTGATGAGCATGATGCCCATGCCGCGCGTGCGTTGCAGCGTACGAAGAAGCTCGAGGATCTGTGCCTGAATCGTGACATCAAGCGCAGTCGTCGGTTCATCCGCCAGCAACAGCGTTGGCTGGCATGCAAGCGCCATC